>Ga0056128_1000347_pt1 | contig 38887 bp, 22 predicted proteins | sample WorMetLIZISLAND2_FD_71113 | JGI IMG/M metagenome (GOLD analysis project Ga0056128, IMG submission 71113) | Marine gutless worms symbiont microbial communities from Max Planck institute for Marine Microbiology, Germany - Olavius geniculatus... ... | reverse complement strand
CAAACAGCATGCAATTTTCTCTTAAGGGGGCCGAGTTATCGCCCATTTTGTCCCAAATTTCGTTGCCATGGCAACGGGGGTCGATCAGGGGTAAGTATAAATGACACCGTTAAATTGGCCAACCCCAAAAACCATACCCTAGAACCAAAAATTACGACTTTAACTTATACATAGCCGAAGTTATGACAGTTTAAAGCATTGTCTAATTTTCCCCATAGACGCCATTGTAATTTTTCATACTTTTGTGAAAAAATAGTTGAAAATGTTGAATTTAAATTTTGTAACCCCCAAAAGGCACTTCCTTGCGCAAAACCGCGTCATACGAGCCATCGTGCGTTAAAATCAGTTCAGTCGTTTTTCCTGTAGAGGACGGCAAGAAAAAAAAGGGAAGGAAAGGGAAGGCACAAAAAGTCACGCAAGCGTTATATTTTACCTATTCGTGGGGAAGCCCCCCGTAAACGGATTTTCACCAAATTTTGCACATCAGGGGATATGCTGGACGTAATCATTTGTGCAAATTTTGGTGTGGAAAAATTAAGGGGTTTGGGAAATACGAGGGGTCAAATTTTGGAGTTTCCCATTGAAATGGCTGGTCACCTCTACAACAGGGCTGGCGCTACTGCGCAGCCTGTGATAATGCTTCTATTGGAGGACAACCATCATACAAGCTCTAATAATACAATAACGATTTGTCATCAACAGGGCCCACAGTTTTCCGTGGGCCGCGGAATTTCGAGCCAAGCTGCGGAATTTGCCCTTTTCCACGGAATTTTGATATTTCCGCAGAATTCCACAGAAATTGAGAAACGAACAGTGATTAGTACGATCGTTGGCTGCGTAAAGTAAATATTACTAATTACACACTAACTATTATAACAAAAAAAATCAAACTGAACTGCGTAATACTGTGTGTCCTACTAATAGCTATTGCAATACGGCACAATCGACATAGTGCGACATGACAGATTGCAATTTTAAAAGAAAAAACGATTGGTTCCTCCATGTGGCCCGCATAATTCAGCACAATGATACTCGCAAACGGAAGGCCGCGGTAAGCTGCAGAATTTTCAAACTGTCCCGCAGAATTTAGCAAAATTTTCCGCCGAAAACTGTGGGCCCTAGTCATCAACGATTTTCGCTTGCAAATCACAACAAGTGCAAATGATCACAAATCCCTAACTGGCTGACACATAACTGTATTCTTCTATACAGGTGCTATTTATTACTACTTAGTACAGCTAATACAGATAAAAAAAATTTTAATCGATTAATTTCCCAAAAAATAATCGAAATTAATGGATTACTTTCGATTAAGTTTTGTAGTCAAGAAAGACCACGAAAACTGCAGAATTCAACTACTGGTTGCTGCTTTATTTTGTGAATCGTAGCAAAAGCGATGATGACAATGCAGTATACAAACAGTTTGTATACTGTGTAGTTAAAACTGACAAAGTGCAGATTATTAAACTAACACTATACAGGTAGAATTCATGATGACCTGTCTCATGGAAAATAAAACTAAATTACAAACATTAATCATAAGTTATTTTAGGCCGTCAATAAAATCAAAACTTGAAACAATTTGAGACTGATTTTTAAAATTTTAATCAATTATTTTTCAATGACTAATGAATTAACTAATAATTAAGTTCCACAGCCCTACTACTTACTATTATTATATTCAGCCGACTAATTATCATAACAGTCAACAACAACAAAACAACTGTTTCTAGCTGTGTACAGTCTCAAAATGAAGTATTTATCACCAGATAGTCAGTATCTAAACCTCAGCAGAAACACACCTGATGACGGAATTCAAAGGAATCAGCTTGGAGTTGATCAATTTATACCACGGCTTGATCGAGTACGGAGCAACAACTGTTAACGGCTCGACTGTATGACTTCCTGCCTGGCATAGCAATCTGTGCCGTTCCAGCGCCAAACCAATAATACCCTGGAATACACCAATACCAACAAAATGCTATGAATAATTCACTTCAGCAACACTAAAGTCACAGCACATTACAGACTTCCATACCACAGTCAGGTAATTCATGAAAGACAATAAACCTCAATAATGATTTAGCATCAGTGATAGATGGCTACAATATGATGGAGATGCTCACTTCTTAACACAGCGCAATGTCGCACATTACCAAGTACCCCTTGACACCCCAGATATAAGTATGAAAGGCCAGAAATTTCAGGCATCTAGATAGGTACCGTAATGTCACACAGAAAAAACAAATACCAAGAGATAAATACAAACTACAACACAATGTAAAAAGGTTTCAGTCATAACGGCTGATATAATATCATCATCAATATTTTTACTGCATAAGCATCAATAATAAAAAATTAAAACCACATTTGTAAAACACTACAAAACCTAAATGCCAGTAAAAAATAAACCAAATTAATGATGTAAGACACTGTCATTAACGCCACTGCTATTGTGAAATTAGTTAGGTACAGAATGTTCGTGTATAAATGAAATGTCCAAAGCTTACCATGTGATGGTCGGCATGCAAGTGAGAGATAAAGACTGCACGAAGCTTCTGCAGAACGCTGACGATGTTTGCACTGCCGAAGTGACGGTATAGTTGTCCGAGAGTGTTTTCTCCGCAGTCCAGCAGCATGCTTTCATTCTCGCTGCAATACAGTCCAGACTCATCTCTGAACTACTGTCACACCGGGCATGCCCGAGCACTGAGGATAGACCTGGAAGCCGAAGCCAAAGCCGCAAAAGCTGAGCTGCAAAACGTTAAAGCCGAGATAACCCGCACTTTTTTTGAGCCGAAGCCACAAAATATTCAAGCCAAGTCGCTTGAACTGCAAAATTTTCCAGTTTATATTTTTCAAATGTCCAATATATTCGTTTTTGCTCTAGGTTCTATTCATCATTTTCATTCATCAATTGTTCCGCATCATCTCAATTGTGTCTGCTTCATGCATGACAACTATGCTAATTTTTCTCATTATATAACAACAGTCCATAGTTGTCATGCACAAAGCAGACACAATTCATGATCTGATGGATATCACCAACCGCAGCATGAACGGTGCAGTGCAAATGATAAGCGTCACATTATAGGACTATGGTGATACTTTGTGTTCAGTTATAACAAAGCAAGATCATTGGTCTAATCAGTAACATCGTTTGTGCATTAGCGGTAAATAATATCTTAGGCCTAATGTTCAGAAATTTGAAGAAATGGTACTAGGAAAGTCTACTATTTAAATACTGGTAGGCCTAAGTCAATATCTGCTGTTGAACTTGTTAACATATGCCACGATGTCATTGAGGCACAGTGGTAACATGCCTTCTCGTTTTGTAGAGCCAGAGGCACGCAACAGAGTGAACTAAAAAACCTAAAATTTACAAAAACATTTAGCGGGTGGAACTTTGCTCCAAACCCCATTGGGATTCGAAAATCTTGTAAAATGAAAACCGCTACAGTGCACTTTCAATAGTAAATCACTAAATTCTGGCTATGCTTATGACTACAAAACATCATCAGAAAATATCCAGATTAAGTCTAAAATTCACAAAAACTGTTGGTGGTAAACCCCACTAGGGGAGCATACGACCCTCCCCAGACCCACAGTCAGAACTCAGATCGAGCCTCTCGCCTCTACCCATGTAACTTCGACACGTGCCTTATTTTTAAGACCTGTCGCCACCCCTGAAAAAAATTTCAGATTTATTTGAGAGTTAATTGAACTGTTTAAATCAAACTTGAGGAATATAGCAAAGTTGCATGCCTGCTATCGATTAATTCACTACTCACACCACTTATAGGGGCCTATTGCCGCTTGAAAATTGGATTAGGAAAATGTGGGTTACCGGCATAGTCCCTACTGGTCATATTTCAAAATATGAGCCGCATTTTGCGGCTTGAGCTGGCTAGCAAGCCACAAAATTTACGAGCCAAGCCGCAATACCTTGACCAAGCGACTGCCAGGTCTAACTGAGGATCACACTGTAGATTACCAGTATCACAGTTCACTCACAAATCAACAACAGATCAGCTCAGGTCCCAGAAATTGTTTATGTTAGTGACTGCAAATCACCCCACCATGGTCAGCCACCTTATCGTGGTGGTGGGGCTTTGCATCGATGACCCAAAAGATTTCTAAAATCTGGAGGCGAGGAGCTAAGAGCTGACCAAACCCGTGAGAGCAGACTTGCTACACGTTACCAGTGCTTTTGTGCTGGTTCGGCTTTACAGCCGACTACGGCTTTGCAGCTGTCTATTTACGGCTTTACAGCCGTTTATTTACGGCTTCATAGCCGTCTATGGCTTTATAGCCGCTACCTGTAACCTTGTGGTTACATTCGGGGATGCGCATTGGGCCGATCTGATACGGCCTCAGTGCTGGGCAGGTGGAGCAGCCAGCCCACCCTGGAGGTAAGGTAAGAACTGCAAATCAGTTTATGGCATCACAGATCACAGCAGATCACTATAACTTCCGAAGACTATTTCTGTCACTTGAGCTCATCTGTGGTGATCTGCAGTGTCGTAGACAGCGAATGACGTGCGAAAAGTAATTTCTGAGATCTACGGTTGGTCTAATGTGATCTGCAGTGTCAAAGACTGATCTGTGGTCACTAAACATAAGCAATTTCTATGTCCTATTGTTGATTTGCAGTTGATCTGCGGTGATCTGCTGTATTTAGTATTTAGTGCATGCAGTATTAGGCAAACAGGTCATGCCCACAGGGTCTATTACTGTAATTCTGTGCAATGTACAGGAATATTGGACTCACACCTCCATGTCCTCGTCTTTATGATGTCACTTAATAACTTTAATCTACTTACACTAAAAATTACAGAACTTCTATTACCAGTTGCCTTTTAAGTATAAAAGTTACAACAAAGCACTGTTCCAAATGACAATGATGCAAAGTGTACGACAACAAGAAAAGCCCAGATAATGCAAAGGGGAACGTGCAACAGTCCTGCATGTTTGAAGGCCCACTGCGAACAAAATCTAAGCTCGCTGATCCCAGCAATGATGTTTCATTTACACTTGCCAGAGGGCGTGACTGGTCACGTGCAGCCATATTGGCAATAATCGCAAATTTTTCCCACCCCCTGTCATTTAGCACCCTCGCTCGAGGTGACCCCTTTCGAATTTATGAAAAGCTCTACGGATCCTGAAACTAGAGTCTTCCAGGCAGCCAACGGTGAAGATTTGGTGATCCTAGCTTGCATCGTTTTTGACTGATCCACTTATTTGACGTGCGGAGAGACAGACAGAATTGCGATGGCTAAGACGTGCTGAAGTAGTAGCTGCTTTCGCGTGTAAAATCTAAGTGTTTAAGAAATAAAACCATGCGGATCTTCGGGAGCAGTGGATTGTTAAATGTTTGAATTCACAACAAACATTAAAACAGACTGATGAAAACGATTCAAATATACATAACCATATCAAATCCCAGCAGCTATACTACATGTATGTTTGAATATGACTGATGCGCTGCATACCTAAGATTCAGCCAGATGGCGCTGACATTGCGCACTTTATTAGGCACAGCGGAGCCAGTCCCTAGAAACAGCAGCTCTGGGGAGACTCCAGCTTCACTGGTTACAACTGAAAACATACACAACACTGCTCTAACTGAGCACAGAACCATGCGAACAACTTGCTGGCATTAAAGGGTTTTTACAGTGAGTTGCAGGTTTTTATGACAAAGCGCTATATAAATCTGAATTTAAGCTTTAAATTTCACCAAAAAAAATTAAAACAACTCAGCACAAGTTAGTCTCTTCACTCAAACATGCATATCACTGTAAGGAAAAACTTTTTCCAGAGAATAAGAGCACTGTTGGCAAATAATGTTTCTGTCACTGTCAACTATTTACATGTGTGACAGCAGAAACTCGAGCAAAGTATGTCAAATAAAAGTCAATTGCTGTAACTACCGAATCGCTTCAGCTCCTTTGTAAAAGATAACCGAATCGAAACTGCAAAACTCACTATCATAAACATCAGATAATAAATTTAATAGTGCTATAATCCTTCTCATGTACAGTGTAGCTGAAGCTGTCAACAGCCTGAACAGCTTCAGTGAGCGCACTCAGCCTTCGGGTTTTGTGGCCAAAAACAAAGTTGCAGATTCTCGGTACCAATACACAGCCACCAGCCATCATAGCAGATGGAAACACAGTTGAATGTGAGGACAACTTCATCTACTTAGGCTGCGTTCACATAGACACGAGTATGAGTACGAGTACTAGTCCAGGTTTCCGTTTACAGCTCATAGAAGCTTCACTCGTACGAGTGGAGCGTTCACGGTCACTTGTACAAGCACATAGCTAAACGCATGTCGGCCATATTGAATTAAATTGAATCAAGGAAATGCTTCGTGAATAAACAACAATATTTCATCACATCGCTAATAATTTTACCAACTGTGCATCTCTAACGATAAATAATTTTATAACGACGTCACTTCTGACGTCAAACATGTGCCACAGCTTTTGCACATTATATTGCTGTTATTTACAGGTAGTTTACTTCGCATGGGTTGGATAAAAAACATGACCTGCACAGAAACTACTCGTACGAGTGAAATTTACAGGTAACCAGTACTCGTATATATGTGAACGGCCACCATTGTTGAAACACACGCAAACTTGTGTTTCCCAGAACTCGTATACGGAAACCCGTACAGTGCCGGTCTCGTACTCATGTTTATGTGAACACAGCTTTAGGCAGTGACCTTTCTTCCGACGATTACTCTCGTCCAGATATTAACAGATGTACTGGTCTAGCATCGTCAGTTATGTCAACACAGTCTTAGTCACATCTGGAAAAATCGACGTCTTTCATTGACCACAAAAACACATATTTATCAGGCCTTAGTGCTATCTGTGTTACTGTATGCAGCCAAAACCTGGACTTGATGCCGATTCCCAAGGCATTCCATATGAAATGTCAGAAGCAGTTCCTGCAAATCGAATGGCACCAGTTCATTCGGAATGATGAGATAACCGAGTCCACCGGTCTGCTGTCAATTTCAGCGTCAATCAGCCATCACCGCAACTCTCCTCGGTCACGTCGCTAGGTTGCAAGAGGACGTTCCAACTGACAAGGCACTCAACTGCCACGTCAATTCATCACTCAGACGTCCACCAAGTAGCCAGTGGAATCGTTGCCCAGACCATCCTCGCAACAGACGGGTTAACCAGATATGGCGGGACAACAACCTCCCATCTGCTGACCTCTAGAGGCATGCCATCAGTCGTGTTCATCGTGGGTGACGCTACATGTGGCCTGTTGTTATTGTAGTAGCCCGCTCTCTAAACCCGCGGGTCTCGGCTGGTCCACAGTTGAAAATGGACCAGCCGATAACCCAATGGCGGGATAGAGGAGGGAGAGTGTCGACGGACTTTGCAACAACATCGTTTGGATGCAGCTGTCAGATCCACCTCTTGAAGGCTCCGTCTTAATATCTTGAGATTACATACGGCCTCTACTGGCTAAGTGTTAATGATGACAACAACGACATTATAATCGTGCATGAAAGCTCTCTGTCAATACTGCTACTGAGTCGAGAACAGAGCTGTGCTGTAACTACATACTAAATTGCCTTTCACCTTCTTATATTTTTACTTACTGCAGGCTTTTTTGCTTTCTTTTATGTAATATACTATTACATATGGTGCAAGAGCAAAAAATAAAGAAACAATAAATAATCAAACACTTCCAAACTGAAGTATCATCTATCATAAAAATCTACATCATCACAATAACCTGTACCCAATAGAGCACTAAGACTTACTGTGTGGAGAGTCTGTCATCTTCTTTCGTAAACATGACAAAGCTTCTGAGAAAACTTCTTCAGCCAAAGCATCACTTCGGTACTTGTCATTATCAAGCCGTAAACACTTTTCTCTTCAAGCACAGTAAAGCGTTTTGATATTGATGACAGTTTACTCAACAACAACGATGTCATTTCTACATCTACAACAATTTAGTCACATGACAACTTGATGGAATTAACTATGGTCATATTTAATACTAAGACAGTCAACTAATTTTTGTATTCATGGGTATGCTTTCTGATAATATTCATTTGCAACATTTTCATGTATTTGATTAACTGTACTGATCACATTTTTCCGGATTTTTTTACAACTGAGCAGTAAAAACTAGAAATTTTAGCTAATGTTCACGAGATGTACGAAAGCCTATAGCAGTTCTTGTTCACAAACTGTCAGTCTATCTCCAGCCATTGTGTTGCAGTTTATTCTTGAAATGTGCACTGCAGCCAAAGATCGCAAAAAATCAACTTTAAAAACCCTTATTACGAAAGTTTAGGGTCTTTCAAAGTCAGCGATGTTGATATGACTGAAAAGCTCGTCACTGGCGCTTGTTGTTATAGGTAGCATGCCCATGCCTATCTGCAACCGTTTTCATGAAAGACTAGCCAACAACAGCAAAATAACGACTTTTATGGGGGTACCGCTTTTTAATGCCCTTGTGGGCAGGTTTCCCTGAACCTAGAAAATCAAGACTTGGACAGTTGAAATCAACGTTCAATGCTGAAAGTTTCATATGCAGCTTTTCTATGTCTATTTCAATTGGTTTCAGCACAATTCGCTCTTGAAATGTGTCTCGCAGCCCGAAATCACCAAAATATCCATAAAATCCCCTATTTTAGTGTTCAATGTCATCCAAGGTCATTCAATTCGGTGGCAATCGAGAGCCAGTGTACAACTTCTTATTAGTGATTAACAGTAACCTAGGCCCTATCTCACACAGTTATTGAGATACAGTGACTTATTGGCTAAAAATCGTAAATTTTTCCTACCCCTCGTTCGAGGTCATCCCCTTCAAATTTATAGGAAAGCTTTACGGTTCCTGAAACTAGAGTCTTCCAAGCAGCCAATGGTGAAGATATGGTTATCCTAGCTTGCACCGTTTTTGACTGATCCACCCATGTGACAGACGGCGATGGCTAAGTCACGCTGAAAGCAGTAGCTGCTTTCGCGCGTAAAAATGAACATCAACATTCTGTTTTTTGCCTGCAGGTAACTTGATTTTTTTTAAATGTAAAAAAAACAAATACGACACAACAAACAGTGATCAGCAAAAGTTTCACCAATCGACAGTTCACAGCGAAGGTGTCTTTATAACAATAGTATAATTCGTACAGTACTGCGCAGTTCTCTTCAAGATGGTCTCTCAAATCTGTGAACCTACAAAGAACCTGGCGAAGAAACAGTTAGTGTATAACTCAAACTAACAGCACACATACAAAAGCCTACTGCCCACACTACTCAAAGCCATGAATGAATAAAAGCCTGATGCATCAAAATCTAAAATGAACAAAGTAATGACAGAAACGTACCGGTTAAAGCCTATGCCTGAACCTCGTATTGCGTATCTGAGATTTGTTTCGGCAAACACCACACGATTGTTGTCTACTCCTGCTTTCTGTCAGAACAACATCGCAGCAAGCAGCATATCTGACAAATGTACGCTATACCAAAATGAGCACCAAGTAAGGACAGACAGAGAAAAAAAACAGAAAATACATAGACAAATAAGGCCTAAAAATCCGTTAAACAAATCTATCATAAATCCCAAAACAGCACACATAAATATCGGTAGAACACAAACCACAGTAAAGTAGAATTAGACCCAAACTGTCTAACACACGATGACACGCACTACACCCTTAGTTACATTGCACATCAGGGCCTGCATCAAAGTATACTTAACTAAATCTCTTAAACTTGTTATAAAAGTTATACCAATTCGTCAACATACGACCTCGATTCTGATATATTGATTGCTCAGCGACATTTCGGCAACATCGTCAACAATCTATATTAAAACTAGAAATTTGGGGCAAAGTCCAACGTGAGTCCACCTGGCGCCCTAAGTCCGATTGGGGGGGCAATTTAAGGGGCTCACATTCCCCTCGTAGCAAAGTCACGTGGACGGAACTCCAACGCATTAGCATACACAGGATGTGCAGTGTTGACTTGGGGTAGGTAGACATTAGCCAACTAACCATTGTCGTTAGTGGACCAAAGTTCACCAAATTTCTTTCGTTCAACGTGGGAGGAACAGTAGTTGATAATGCCGTTTACCACTTGTCGATATCTCAAACCGTTCCAGAAACATTTGCGCTCAAAGTTGAAAGTTGTCCTAAATTGTGCTGAATTTTGGACATTTGTCACTATCCCAAATTTTAAGCGAGCGATGCACCCCAAAATTTGTATGCACGTTATCAGCCCCACTTAGCACTACCTCACGTGGCACAGTTTCATTAGGCTACTCCCTTTGGTTTTAAAGTTATAGTAGCTAATTCGCTACAATTAAGGCCAATTTTTGATCCACTTTTGAAAAAAATTGTAAGAGGGGCCCCCATCCCCTGTGGGGGGTGCACTAATAAGACTTGGTCATTCTCTAGCGCGTGTAAAAATTTGGGGGCAAAGCACCCCCTAGGGGCCAAAATATGGTCTTCCAAAAAATGCACTTTGGGTGGGTACGATTCCACATCGAGATATCCACGGTTACTTGACCAAACTTCACCGGACTTGTTTCGCCTAACGCAGGAGGAATCGCGGTAGATAAAATATTTATCCGATTTTGAATACCTTCATCCGTTTCGGAGATATTCGCCGTTGAACTTCGAAGTCGTCTGAAATCTGGCCAAATTTTGCATGCTTTTGGCCCCTAAAATTTTTTTGGGGTGGGTTCCCCGAAATTTTGGACCAGCATTATAAAATTCGACCTAGTACTGACCAGCATGGAGAATTTCGTGCCAATCGGCCGACGCATCTCGGAGATCTCGCATTGAAATAAAAACATAAAACATCTGCAGCAAAACTTAAGTCCACCTCCGCAAGCTATTGCTTCCTGGCGGACTAATAAAAGCTGTGATAAAAGTTGTACATTGATAAATCTGTATAACTTATTGAGTTACCATTTCAACCTATGAGTCCCTTCGAAAGCACATAAACTTATGTTTATGCACTTATAATATATATACATAATGAACTAAGACACTAACTGTAGAAGGACCATTGCATTGGAGAGGGAGCAAGGGAAATATCTTCTCATCGAGTAGGTTGAGCTTTGCCTGTGCTTCATAGACGGCTTCTAGCACCAGGTCTCCTCCCATCTCATTCAGCACCAGATGGTCTGTCTCCTCGCCAAATCTACCATTTCAGCAACATTTGTTCAAAAAATTACTACAGACATCTAAAACGGAAAAAAATCTATTATGTTCTGCCTCCAATACTTTGGAAATTCTAGAGTCTGGATGGTCATCAAAAATAACATCTGGTCTACGAAAAATATACCCACATTTGGCAACATTCATACTGGCAATATCTAACATCAACCATCCTGATTCAGAAATCTGTTAATGAAATTCATAGCAAACATTAAAAACAAAACTCTAGATAGCAATAGTTTTGTTTTTAATGTTTCTGTAAATTTCATTAACAAACCTTGGTATCAGGAAGGTTGCTGTTAAATAAAGCCTAAAAACCGGGATCAGCTCCGGACGCTATGCTCGTATCAAGTATGGGTTACCTTCACCTTTATCTACCTAGGTAGCAATAGTCACAAACATTACAACATAATCAACAAATGCTATGGAGAGACTCTTCGGCTAGATCAGTGAAGGCACGATTTGTACGATGTTTTAAACACGTGTAAATATTACTAACTGTTAACACACAATTGATGAGTATGAAAGGACTGACTGAGCCATCCAGGACTGATAAGCGTCTGAAGTGAAGACGGCTGCTGGCGTGCAGTGAACAATTAAACACGGCACATCATCATCACTGCCGTGTGATGGTGTATGCTTCAGCAGCTGACTGCTGGTAACTAGCGAGCCCAGATATTCAAACGAAGGGCACTCGACAACTGCACTCACAGCCACACAGTTACATAAGTTACGGAAATTCCACAAAGTTCACTGGATTAACTGATTGTCTCCAAAGCTGTCCGAAGCAATCTCTAAAGACTGCTGCAGCATAAGTTACAAGTAGGATTCTCCTCGTAGCTAAGAGTGTCACTTCAGAGATCCAGCATGTGAGTTTTACACCTTTAAACAGTTTCTTAACATAATACTGTTTAACCTGACAAAAATACGAAAGTTTTCTTTTATAACAAATGCACCATATACTAAACAGTGCTCGTGAAAATGCATATCTTTGCCAAGTGAATTTCTACAAAGTACTAACTTGCATATATTTTTGCGGATTTGTTACATAAAATAATGAATTATTACATAAAATAATGAATTAATACATCTTTCTTTTCCTTATGATAATAGCTTATAGTATAGCTATAACTACTGCTCTTGTCTCTCAGTGCCTGCATCGCTGCTGGTGACGTCACAACAAAAAAATCTGATGAACACATAATCTCTTCTGTTCACTAAGTTGACTTGGCAGTGATAAAAAAAACAATACAGTACACATTTGACTTATTTGCTTACTCGCTCGTGTCCACTTGGTGACTGGACACCATTCCTGTTGTCCAATCAACGGCATCAAATAACACAAAAAAAACAGACACCAGAATGAAAATGAGTACTTATAAACGGTTTGGCTGGTTCCTGAGGAAGCAACACATCATCCGGTGTAACCTACAACACATAACAGATAAGTCACATAACCAATCACCAACAAATCTGCCCAAACATAACATCCAAGTCAGTCACCAGCATTTTATATATCAAATGACATTTTTAATAAAAACTAAATATATCATGAAACTACAAGTAGCAAAGCAAATAAAGCAAAAGCGTCCTGATGTAAAAAATTGTCAAAATCCACCTGCTTGACCAGATTTTTTTTTAAATTGCCTTGTCATCTCCCTGAAGGTCTACTTTCAAGGTCTTCACTAACAATTACTTTCAGCTTGAAAACAATATGCTTATGAGCACACCGTGATTGACAAAATGTCAATAATTAAAAAAAAGCAAGATGTCGGCACATGCATGCACATTACACAGTGCCCACATTTGCATAGCCAGACATTGTAACATTAACAGTATGCTGATATTTACTATTAGCACTGGTTGGCAAATGATCTGCAATTGAACATATATATACAACATTTTCATTATGTTTTTCATGTATAACCCTTCAGCTTTTTGATTTCAAAGTAAAAATTGGCACATTAGTCACTCCACGCCATGGAAACTTCGGACCAATTTGGGGTTTTCTACATCTTTTTGTTCTCAAATTAGGAACCTCTATATGACAAACGGGTGAACAGACAGTGAAACAAATGGGAATGATGTGTAACATGACCTACACCGTACCAAAATGTCTGTCTGTCATCATCGTTAGTATGTATATTTCACTGATATGTGACAAAGTAGTGTAGAGACGCATTTATGGTGTAGTGGGATCTATAATAATCACGTTATCGCAAATTGTCTGCAGAGTGTGCCAGTGAAAGAATTTTCAAAATCGGTCAATAACTGGTGAAGATATGAACAAAAGTGAAGTGGCACGTTTTTTTGGCCCACCCTGTATATGTGGCAAGTGGCATCTCTGATAAACAAAACTGCAATCTCAATGATAGCACCCCACTGAATAGTTACTTAAGTCACTTTCACTCATACAGAAAGACAATTTTAAGTTTTCCAAGTACAATGCACTGGGTGTCGCAAATTGCAGCAAAATCACATGCAGTGACCTATGTTGCGGGCAGTAAACTTGAGCTCAAAATCGACAGGAAAGTTGAAGTTACTTACAACAGCACCGCTATCCAGAGTCACTGTCTCACCAGACTTGAGTTTGCCCATCAACGGACCACTGCAGTCACATACACACATTTCTAGGTGACTGAAACAATTACAAATAAACCACTGACACTAACGCTGAACAAAGCTACAAACACACTGGGCAATGCACGGCTGAAGCGCAATCATTAATCTGAGGTCATTTTAAATGTGTAAATGTTGGCCCACAGAACAATTCAGCCACTGGCTATAATTGGACATCTTCAAAAACACACCTACGGTACGTCTAATGTATCTATCAGGGTTCACACTCTTTTACTGACAAAATAAAATCCACGACTTTCCAGGATCCCCATGAAAAATTTTCCAAGACTTTTTCGTAGCCCACGAATGTTTAAATATAACGCCAAAAAATAAGTATTTAAGTGAGCAAAGCAATCAGAAAAAATCTGGAACTGTTGCATGCAGTATTTAAAGGTCCATGGCCACAGTCAAACTCACTTGTGAAATTTATGTAAACCTCAATCAGACATTTCACCTGGCATATATTATATGTTGATTCATGCTTTATAAATGTATGAAATTAATGTCTAAGTGTAACGAAAAATGGCGTTATGTTACGTTATCCTAAAAAATCTGATCTTGGTACGTGGCCGGAAATGACGTCAGCAGATGAACACAGTCAGTGTTTACCAATTAATTTTAATATTTTGATGACAAAAAATACTGTTTCGCATGACAACTGCAGAATACATAGGTAAAAAATATGATTTTATAATGTTTCTATGCATATTTTACATTGACGACATATGGGGAACCGTGATCTATACTGTTGTTAAACGAAGTGAGCCGACAGTGCAACAAACAAAAGTTAATATGCTTACGTACACTGGGACGTTGTGCTCAACACATTTCTCCAGAGACAGCGTCCGAATCTTTGGATAAGGCTAAATTAAACACAACACACAAATTAATTTAGATGGATGAAAACGATAAAGCCAGCAATATACAAAAGCAACTTGCTCTACAGAGAAAAACTGTCATAACTACAACGTTGCAACATATATTGCTCAAGACACGGACCACAGCAACAGGCATAACTCAGCCGTTACTGCAGTGAATTCTACACAAGGCAAAATGCTCACGTGGAAATAAATAGTGCAGCTTGAAAATAATATTATTTAAAAATGCTACCATATTACTATTATTGCTATTACAAATGTTAGACTTAACATGCCAAAACATGCAAAGTTCTCAAAATGTGAAAGGTCCCTTCAAGGCACACAATAGTTAGGAAACAATACGCTAAGCTCTGCTAGATACCAGCTTATGAAAAGTGCATAAAAATGAAATAAACTCCAGATTTATCACTAACATAAAGCAAAGACACAACAACAACATTTCAAGTTCACCAGCAGACCACCCACAACAGAATTAATTGCCTTACCTTGCAAATGTAAGCAACTGCCATGTCACTAGCAGGATTTGACGTCACGCTGTCAACAGCAGGCTCAACTGTCTCATTGGCACCTGTAAGCAACACACAATTAGCAGTGATTTCACCATCTTACAGTTCTAGTTTGTTGACAAGATCATAAACATTACCCCCTTATATAAAATTCTGATTTATAATAGTAAACTAAAATTATTAAACTTTACTTAATTATCGTAATTTCGAGTAATACTCTGAATATAGAAGCTGCAAGACAGTAAAAATACGGATTAATGAAAATAACATCAACAGAAAAACTAGATGGTGGTTACGACTCCATCAACTATTATGCCTCCACCAGCATGTGACAACTACAAGATCAAAAAGTGCATTTCGGGGCATATTTAACCCCATTGTGACTTTGATACTTGAGCTTTTGACCCAAAATTTGATGCAATTACCCTTGCCCCATAGTCTGTTGGTGGTGAAAGTTTGGTCAAACACAGTCGACAAATACCCGAGATATCTTGCTAACAATGTTTGTTCGGGACTCACACATGAATGCGTGCACAAATGCACAAACACCCTAGAAACATTATGCGTCCGGCTACTACGTTGGCGGAGGCATAACAAGTGAAAAATGACGTCAAGGGATCACTGCAAGTTTCATAGCAACTCACCAGCCACAGCTCGCAGAATAGGAACAGATTCCACCTGCATGACGCTGTCATCATAGTCACCCTCCGACACTTCTCTCTTCACTAAAGTGTCACAAAAATTAACACGTCAGATATTTTTAGGGAAAAAAACTTTACGGGCAATATGTATAAATGCATCGGATGCTCAAGAGAACAGTTGGAATAAGACGGGGCAACTTACTACAAATTTCTGTGTGTCCACTCTCACTAAATCTTAGTTAACATTTGGCACAATTCTCAGCTACACTAAGCTGTTGAGCTTCAACATCAAAATCAAACAACATAAATCATCGACCAACATATTATTTCTAATTTATATTAACTAATATTCTAATACAGTAGTTACGAATCTGTTAAAATGTATAAAAACATATGTAATGTGTACATATTTTTAATATGACTGCATACAGAATTAACTTGTCTGATTTAGTCACAAAATGGGAAAATGAGGTAACAATTCCATAACTACGAATAAATAAAAAGACTTTTCTGCAGCAGTGTCCAGCATCAAGCACACAGCACCTCAACATTCATTCAATGTTTTCTCATCTTTTGTGCTAATTTTTCAGCTTTGGTCTCATCTACCACATTATGCTAATCATCAATCATCTTAAGCAATTTTAGAAAAATGTGACACTCACCGATTTTTATTGTACGAGTCTGAGAAAATCTTGCTGAATCCCTCAGATGTTCTTCCTTCAAAAACACACAATCACATTTCTAACTAGAAAGCAGTTATATACTGCAAGTACCTCCGCCAAGGCAATGTTATTCCCCAGGTGGCGTCACCATCTTCGGTTTTGCAGTGGTTCCCTTATGCCCCCTTTAAGGCAATGGTAACGAAAATTTCAAAGTGATCCAGAATCCAGGATTCCTGCCAGATCACCCCCAAAACTGAATCACTGGTAGTCTGTGCCATGTCCGACATACCCTCAAAATCTCAGAAAGATCCGACGATAACTTTTTGAGTTATCTTGCTGACTCACAGACAGACAGACAAAAACTGGCAAAAACTTGACGGAGGTAATGATTTAAATGGAAACTATGATTACATAACAACATTAAATATATCTGCATAATATCATAGAAGCAACTAAGAGATTTTTATTAACACAAAAACTAGTATATTTTATAAGTCCTAATCAGTACAACCATAATAATATGTAATGCCACAACGCATCTCAAAAAAATACACACGTAATAAACATTTTAAGCATACACTAATTTCAAAGTTTACAGATGCATACAACTCAATTTTTATGTGCAAAAGCAGCTACTGCTTTTAGCGCATTTTAGCCATCGCAATTCTGTCTGTCCAACCGTCTGTCTGTCTGTCACACGGGTGGATCAGTCAAAAATGGTGCAAGACAGGATCATCAAACTTTGACTGTCGGCTGTTTGGAAGACTCTAGTTTCAAGAACCGTAAAGCTTTTACACAAATTTGAAGGGGGTTACCCCGAACCAGAGCGCTAAATGAAAGGGGGTTGAAAAAATTTGTAATTTTTGGCCAATAAGTCGCTGTATCTCAATAACAGTGCGAGATAGGGCCTAGGTTACTATTAATCACTAATAAGAAGTTGTATGCTGGCTCTCGATTGCCACCGAATTCAATGACCTTGAATGACCTTGAACGCTAAAATAGGGGTTTTATGGATTTTTTAGCGATTTCAGACTGCGAGTCACATTTCAAGAGCAAATTGTGCCGAAACCGATTGAGATAGACATGGACAAGCTGCGTATGAAATTTTCAGCATTAAACGTAGATTTTGACGGTCCAAGTCTCGCTTTTCTAGGTTCAAGGAAACCTGCGCATGAGGACATCAAATAGTGGTATCACCGTAAAAGTCTATTTTACCGTTGTCGGCCAGGAACTGCTATAGGCTTTCATGCGTCTCGTGAGCATTAGCTGAAATTTCTTGTTTATATTATCTTTCATTTAGTTTTTATTGCTGCATATTTCTATAAAATAGCTGTATATTACTTACAATTTGTGGAGGACCATACAGTGTTATCTGTGGCACACCGCCCGTCTCTAGTGTTAAACACATGCCTAAAAATACAAATTTTACAGTTCACACTGATTACCTAACAAATTCACTGATAAAATAATTATCCAAAAATAATGCTGGTATGTTAGATTATGACTATAACAGTTGGCGTGCGTGCACTCTGAAAGAAACACAACAGAAAAAATGATAACAGGATATTGGAATTATCCAGCAGAAATTATTACAGATTATTTATCAATGCAGCGATCAGAGAGACTTCCATTGTGTTGCCATGCCTCTAATGGATCATCAATTAATCACCAAAGATTGTTCTTATATAGCTATCCAAGTATCCAACGATATATGAATTCAAAAAAATCGGCAATTTCAACTTGCAACTTTCGCTTTAATAAAATAAATTGTTTCTGTACCTGTAAAATCTATAGTCCATACTCGACATTTTACTACTAAATGAAACTGCTCTACACAGCGATCAACCACATATTAATGCTTACCAATAAAAACTGCTGGCTGTTGCTGTAAAAACCTTCAAAAATTTGTAAGCTAATGTTATCAAAAACAAAACAACTTCAAGAACACAGCTAAAAATTTTTAGCTGGCTCAAGAATGTCTACTGACTTAATCTTTATCGATATCATCTTTTCAGCAAGATTGCTTGCATGACAGTGCAAAAGTCAAAATGCAAACTCACCAGTCAATCCACCAATGTTGTCCCAACTTCCATGAGTTACAAAAACATGTTCGATGTGAGACAACTTCACTCTAAAACAATATTTATCATCACACTTAACTTTGCCACTAGAAAAGCTCATTGAAACATGAAATGAAGCGCGATTACCAAACTGTACACAGTAAAACCTGTCACAATTGATTTACAGTCTTCAATGTACTTTAAAATTAATAACACACATTAATGCAATTAGTAGGGACTATATCGATAAGCCGATATCACGATATCAATCGCCAGGCACACGTACAGACTGCGCCTACGATATCGCCCAGATGCCACCACCACACGCCACCTGACTTATTCTAATGGATGGCAATAGCTGCAATAGCATGCAGATGCAGGTGTTTGTGAGCAGGCTACATTTACATGCTTAACTCACAGTTGAAACAGATTGCATGATGACTGAGTGAAGGGGAAGAGATGAGGAGGGTGAGGTCATTTTAATCACTTAAATCAACAAACTATCAGTAGCCGATGCATCTTTGCTGCTGGCGCTGCTACAGCTGTTGCACGGGGCCATCAGTATTAGAGGCCCTGGCAGCTGGCTGCTCCCTTCCCACCATGACCGTCCTCGTCATGTGGTATTCAGAAGCTCCTTTCATTCCTCCCCTCCCCTGCTCCCACTTGCCTTACCACTCAGGTCTATGCTCTCATGATATCATGATATGAATTGCTACAATAATCGATATGAATTTTTTGCCACGATATAATCCCTAGTAATTAGCATATAAAATAAAATAACAGCTAAAATAAAACAAACTTGTGCTCAGTTGCAATGCGTTGTGTACCTTCACCGCAGTTGAAAAGATATCTGCAATCACAACAATGACTCTTAACTACAGTAGCTGACATCAGCAAAAACCTAGTAACAACTCTCTCATGCCACATTATTGATAGAATATTCTATATCATCAAATATAAAAATGTTTCCGATATGAAATTTCAAAACCTGACCAGGTTTGCCTGGTTGCCCATACTCATATCCTCCTAACAGTGTTAATAAATACAGTGCTAGAGTCGTCATCAGCCCTGCTCACATCTACTAGTCTAATTCATATTACCTAGCCAATAGCAGCAGACAGACATAATACAAGAATTATTAGTAAGAAACAGAAATAGCAAAACTTGTTCCCAGTATGTGTAGAATGGGGTGAAATTAAAAACCAAAAACTACCGAAAACGTTTTCGATAGTTTTCGATACTAAAAATCTAACCCTAACCCTAATGGAAAACTACCAAAAAAGTTGTTTTTGGCTGTTTTCAGTATTTAGTGCTACGGTGTATAATGTAACCTTTATGAAAACAGCAATGAGTATGGCAGAAATAACCATACTATACAGGAATTTGATACCTATACATGGCTTACTACTAGGCCAGCTTAGCAGCAAACCATGTCCACAAAAAGAAAACTCATTTGTTTTCCTCATCTTTTTCACTATTGACTGTAAAATGACTGGGGTGCCATGGGCATTTTTTCACTGTAAATTTTGTTGTATTGTATTGTATTGTTCTCAATTGTAATCTTGGATATCTAAAATGATATTTTGTCTATCCTCGCTAGCCCTAATGTAGTACCTCACAACATGGATGAAATAACTCACCTGAGGCTATGGGTAAAAAGTGGATTGCAGATGTGCGGATCTGCGAATGTTGCAACACAACGCTGTAATTAAGCTGTAATTTATCAGCTTAACCATCTCCTAAAGCTATTCCTAACCCTAACCCTATCCCATATCCTGATCCTATCCCTAATCTTAACCCTATGACTAACCCTAGCCTTAATCCTGTTGCGACATCCGCATATCCGCACATAAGCCGATCCGCTTCTTAGCATCGTCCCTCACCTTATATGATCTGTGTTTATCACGAAACTCTTTGGTGTGCCGTTTATACCAGATCCAAGAACAACAAGTTCAATAACGCCTGGCGGATCTAAATGGCCAGAGACCTTCTCTCGATATCGCAAATGCCGTAGCAAGACTCCGTTACCGGAGGCAGATCGCTTCATGTTTGTCAACATACGAACGCTGCGCGACAAAGCACGAAATGGCGTGCGATTAACAAACCGCACACAGCTACATACTGTATATACTGTCTGCCTAGATAATAACATTCCTTATTAAGTGATCCAAACTAATGTTGCATGAACTCATATCAACAATGCCACTTATTCCACTCAATATCGCTCACTCAAGTAAATACGAAGAATATTTATTTGTTATTATAGAAATTAAACTCGATGATATACACTAGAGATGGGTAATTCGCACTATTTCCACTAAAACAAATACGATTCGATTCGATTCAGTTATGATTCAAGCTTTTCATAAATTTTTTTTGCACTTCCTTTTAAAAGTCTTGCGATACTTTACATTATTTTCAAAATATGTTTTATAAGTTTTTGTTCAAACCAGTCCACGCCATTTGACAAAATTGCATATCCCTCACCCTCTGTCAAAAAGTGTCAATTAATCAATGGTGCTCAATTCAGTCAAATAACCCATACAGTAATTTTTTTCATATAAAATACAATCATGTACACGGTGTATATAGTCAAATAAAACAATTACGCTGCCAGATTTTTGTCACTCATTGGGTGAGATGTCAAGTTTTTGCTAAGTCTTAGCAAAACTTGACCTCACTCACTGGCTGTTTTGGCCGACATTTTGGCCGACCGTTAAAGTGAATTGCCTTGAGTACGATGTGTGTCTGTCTGTAACGCATGTATTGCGGCTAGACGGTGCGTCATAAGGTCAGCGATGGTACCGTTAGATATGGCGATGACCTGTTCCTATAGGCCTATATAGACTATCATAATATAGGATGCCATGTTTTTATATCTGCAGCGGTTTGGCCGCAATTTTAAATGCAAAGTTTTTGCCTGCAGCCATCACCTACTTGCGCCGAATAACCGAATCTTATCTTAACATTGATTGCAGCGTTCGATATAGCAGCGTTACCATATAGCGCATAGATGTAAAAAACGTTTTTAACGGTTTTTTTATTCTTGCCACGTTTTTACGTTTTTTAACGTTTTTTTTATTTTGCTCAACGTTTTTTTATTTTAAAAAACGTGCATTGAAAATCCCATCAAAAGCTTTGTGAAGCACTTTTGGGACCACAGAAACGAATTAATAAGTCACAGTGATGTAGTTTACTTAGTTAGTCCAAATACATTAAATAAAATGTTTTGAGTAGTATATTTATAGTTAGTTTAATGCTATTGTTTTATGACGATACAGCTGAATTAAAATTAAATGAAGTTCTCTCTATCTAAACTATAATTCCAGGTATAGGGCCTACTGCACTTACAGCATTAGGCATTAGGCTAAAAGTTGAACACATTATGGCCAACGTTTTTTATTCAACGTTTTTAAACGTTTTTTATTCTTGCCACGTTTTTTACGTTTTTTAACGTTTTTTATTCCTTCCTTGTTTTGACTTGCCTTAGGGGTGGGCAGGCTTTTACACCTGCCCAGCGCTGAGGCCGTATCAGTTCGGCCCAATGCGCGTTTCCAAATGTAACCACAAGGTTACAAGTAACGGCTATAAAGCCGTAGACGGCTGTGAAGCCGTAAATTAACGACTATGATGCCGTAAGTAGACGGCTATAAAGCCGTAGTCGGCTGTAAAGCCGAAACCAGCACAAAAGCAGTGGTAACGTGTAGTAAATGTTTTCACGTATTTGGTCAGCTCTTAGTACGCTCCTATCCTCCAGATTGTAGAAATCTTTCGGGTCATCGGAGCAAAGCCCCACCACCGTGACAAGGTGGCTGATCACGGTGGGGACGTTTCTTATTCTTCCTGGAACGTTTTTACATCTATGATATAGCATGTACGGAACTGCATAAGTTGGTAAAAGTCACTTTGAATAATCGCTTTCTTTCGGCGACCAAGAGTCGGACGCTGCAGGTCTTATACGATATAAACAGTACGGTCGGCCCATTTTAACGACAGCTGTACTTCTTGTAGAGTAAAATTGTAGTTGCAGGAGGAAATTGGCGCCTTTATATTTTAGCCAGACGCAGCTGACACGCAGTTTGGCCGACTTACGTATTGTGGCTAAACGGTACGTTGTTGGGGGTCGGCGATAGTACCGTTGGATAAGGCGGTAAAAAGTTCGTAGAGACTGTCAATGGTATCCATGTTGCTATCTCTAGCGGTTCGGCCGCAATTTTCAACACATTGTTTCGGCCTGCGTCCGTCTGCCTTGCAGGAGCGCCGAATTGCCGTATCCTGGCGTTCATTATAGCGTTCGATTGCATATTGCATATAGCGCACAAGGAAATGTAGTCGCCTCTGTTAAATCGCTTTCTCTTTGCTACAGTGAATCAGACGCAGGCCTTCGGAAGTTCGGACATATTATACGGTCGGCCCACCTTAGCCACAGCTGGTTTTTCGTCTAAATTAGGCTACTAAAATATTTCACAAAATATTTTAGAAACGCATTTTAAGCGTAGTGCGATTCTTAATAATCATTGTCAAAGGTTTCCCGGAGATTGTTTTGAATAGTAGGCCTAAAGGACTTTTTAAAAGTTGGCGAATATTTGGTTAACATATACGACGCATATGCCAAAAGCTAGGCGGCATAGTTTTTGAGTTGTCTACGTTGTTTGCAACGTGCGCGGTGCGCTGTAGCTTGTGTAAATGATGTAAACCTACAATAGGCCTACTACATTATTTCGTTTGTGACTTTTGTCAGTCACGACGTGGGCAATTGCCATTGGCAGCCTATAACGAAAGTACAGCAAATGCATCAACTGGTAGTTTGGAAGTCTGCGAAAATTCAGAAGTCATTACAGAAACTTTACATGTAACACGTTTAAGCTCAAAATGCACGAAAGTTTATTAATACGTTATTTCCAGGGTCCACAGACTGCTGGCTAAACTTCAATGGAACAAGAAAAAAGAGCAGGGAGAAAATAAAAAAATAACAAGTAATTTGAGCAAAGCTCACGTGACGCGCGATAGCAGCGGTCCTGCCACTTTGGCAATCAGTGTACAGCATGCAATAAAATAATAACAATTTTATACGCAATTCACTCTTACAATGTGTGTCGCAACCCGAAATCGCAAAAAATATTAAAAACCCCTAATTTGTGGGTTCAGGTCTTTCAAGGTCATCAATGTTGACACTTCTAAAAAGCTCGTCACTAGTACTTGTTATCATAAGCAGGATGTCTGTGCTTATCTGCAACTGTTTTCATGCTAGTCGACTCAATATCAGTAAAACAACTATCTCTTTTACGCTCGCGTGTGCAGGCCTCCTTGAACCTATAGGGGTCGGCACTTAAGACTGCTAAAATCTGTTTAATGCTGAAAATTTCATAGGCAGGTTATCTTGGTCTATCTTCAGGCATTTCGTCACAATTCACTCTTGAAATGTGCGCTGCAGCCTATTGCAAAAAATCACTAAAACCCCTCTTTTGGGGGTTCAAGGTCGTTCGAGCTCATCGATGTTGATAAAACTAAAAAGCCCCTGACCAGTGCTTGTTATGATAAGCAACAAACCTGTACCTATCTGCAACCGTTTTCACACTAGAAGAGCCAATAGCGGCAAAATAACGTCTTTTAAGGGGTACCCCTCTTTGACGCCTTCGTTCGAGGGGAACCCCCCGCACCCAGAAGCACAAAATTTCGTCGCGATAAACTAGAGTCTTTGGGGCAGCGCACAGCGAAGATTTCGTGATTCTAGCTTGCATCGTCTTGATACAGATCACGAGTATGACGGACGGATAGACGGACAGACGCCTAGACGATGGCTAAGACGTCCGAATCGTTACATGCTGTCCCGCATAAAAATGGGTTTCATGGATCTGTCGACGACGATATACGATACTGTGTCAAGGTTCGATCATCACTGTCGATGTTGTATTGGTCTATAAATAGAATCTGACGTCAATTCCAAATTGCCGTTCTAAACACAACAAAGCATTACTACATTAATAGCTGTTGTTAATACGATAAAAAAACTTTTTTACTAATTAACTAAAAAGAAGTTTTCTGGAAGTGCCGTTTATTTCATGCTTTGTACATTTTTCGACGCGCTACAGCAGTACTGTAGGTCGGCTACTGCACGGTTGTCGTCCGTCGTCTGTCTGTCACAGATGTATTGTGGGTAAACAGTAAGTCGTAGGAAATCGGCGATGGCATCATCGGATAGGGCGCTGGCGACTTTTTATAGGTTGTCAATAGTAACCATGTCTCCATCTGCAGCGGTTTGGCCGCAATTTTCAGTGGAAAGTTTCAAGCTATACGTGGCCGTATCTCGAAAACGTTTAGAAATAGGGCTAAGGTTATTATTAATCACTAGTAGGAAGTGGCATACACCTTTTCAGATTACATGAAAATCATTGACTTTGTATAACCTTGAAGGTCGGTATGCGCTATTGTGGCTAAACGGTGCGAGATAGGGCCAAGGGTGCTATTGATCACCAATAGGAAATCGCATACGCCGTTTGAGATAAGATGAAAATCATCGACCTTGGATGACCTTAAAGGTCAGTACTGCAACAGAAACTACGATGATTTACGTGCGGCCAATCGACGTCGCACTGTGTGGACAGAGACTCCATCTGTTTGTCGCAGTGACAACACACGTCATAGGCCTAAAATTCATGTTTATTTTTAAGCAACAAAGTTTACAACAGCCCGAGTCAGTTAAGGCGTGGTGGGATATTTTTTTGTAATTAACAATCACTTTATTGCAAATTTTCCACAGAGTGTGTTAGTGACTGAGTTTTGAAAATTCGTCAATACTGGGCGAAAATACGGACAAACGCTCGAGGCATACTTTTTGCCTTACACTGTGCATTGCATTATTGCTATATTAAACACTGTTATGTTATTTAATATATTATGTATCTTTCATATTTTGAAATTATTTCATAATCAGTTTTTAACCGTTTTTAGTCGACCGTACTTACGTAGGCTAACTAACGGTCAAGCTTATGGTAGGCTTATATGAGTTGCCATCTGTCTGTCCGTCGGTCCGTCGTTCGTAACGGATGTATTGTGGCTAAGCGTTAGGTCGTAAAAATTTTTTACAGGAATAATTAGCCATGTGTCGTAAACCTAGGCAGGCAAAATTTAGTCGATCTAACAGAAGGGAAACATTTTCAAATTTAGAGCTGAGTGTGCGTGGGGGTAGAAAAATGTGCATTTTCAACGGAAAACTGGCCAAATCTCGGAAACGGTGAAAGATATGGCCAAGATTACTATTAATCACTATTTGAAAGTGGCATACGCTTTTTCGGATGAAAGGAAAATCATCGATTTTGGATGACCTTGAAGGTCACTGACAACCAGTACGGTCGGCTGTCCTAGCGACAGCTGAGCTTGTTTTAAATAATGCTCTGCATCTGCTGAATTTTATAAAAATTAGCATCAGCGAATCGGACACCGACGAGGGCAAAGTCATTTTCGCACATAAACCAGCATTAAATGTTAAGCAGCTATCTGCTGCAAGCAATTGAAACCGGCTTTGATATGCGCTTTGGAAATATCAAGCGAAACAAGTGCGTGACGTAAGCTGTAGATAGTTACCTCTGACTGAGCGCTGGTGGCTGGATAGCGGTAGTTGGCGTCGTGGGACCGATGGTATCTGGTTGTGGACGTTCTATGAGCGGCAACGAAAGCACTTTGTATGCCTGTCAGACAGTCATCAGCGATGCACACGCAAACGCTGCACAGATTGCTGGATGGCTAATTGAACTAACAGCGTTGCTGAACAATACTGCAGCCGACCCCCCCCCACGCGCCCATACCATCACTTGCAGTGCTCATGCTTTCTGCATCGTGCCGGCATAGTTCTGCGCTTTAAAGTGATGACACACTGGCCAGTTACTGGCACCTGGTTCTGGTACCAGTTGACTGGCACCAGAAACTGGTTAGTCTGTCATACTTTTCTCGTGCTAGGAATCGGCGTCGGATAAAGCATGTTCAGTTTCGTGCCGGAAACCAGCTAGAAAGCTGAACTGTGATTGGCCAGTCGGAGCAGACGATAGCACTGTTCGTTTGTTTGTAAACAAAAATAAAAGATAAAGTGAAGTGACAAAAGTTTTTTCAACTCAGAGAACAATACGAAAAAAAAACGAATTTCTGTAAAATCTGAATTCATCTTAGTTTTTTTCTGCCGGTATCATTTGCCGGCTAAGTGTGTCATGGTTTCTGGCACCAGACAACAGGCGCCTGTTTCTGGCCAGTGTGTCATCAACTTTACTCCAGCAATTTAGGCCTATTTCGTTAAACAATAATGGCCCTTCAACATTATTCTATAACTGCAGGATGACGACTGTCAAATGTCATAAAATAGTTTCTTATACAGTAAAAAAACAGTAGTTTTATATCGCATGATAATACAGCGGAGATCATTTTGCATGCGTGATGTAGTGTGTTCTTATTCCGCTATAGACATCGGCTTGTTAGTGTTAGTGACTATCTTGCCCTTTCTGCATTAGATAAATTGAGTTGAGTGCAACACATATACACTACAGTTGTAATAAAAACAAAGTGGCCAATAATCCAAAAATGACAGATTTAGCCTGCAATAAATCTGCAATTAAATGACCATTAAAAACCCTATCACATACCAAACGAGTTACGACGTGACTTTAGTTGACGGATTTTAAAGCTGTAACTTTCACGACGCGTTAAAGATGTGCTGCGATCTTCAACACTACGTTTTTCGTAGTTTTTTTGCTGATTTATGTCGTAAAGAAAATTAAAAATCGGTTAATTGATGAAGCTATAAATGTATGAATGTTATGAACTTTTTCTGGACGTATGGTAAATTTACTCACGCGAGTCCTGTGTGACGTGAACTGGCAGATCGTTGTGGCCGGCTACGCTCACGTGCATTCCGTCTATGCTGATGCCGTGTCGAAGCACAAACACCCTGATCTCCCTGGCATCCGTGCGCCGTTGACGCTGCATTCCAGAACATTCGACGTCATCACTGGAACACCCGGCTTGCAGCGACGGACAGGTCATGACGTACTTCTTGATGTCCGCTACGCGATAGATGTCGTCTTCGTCGGCACAGTCCAGCAGCGCGTGTGTAAATCTGCGCAGGCGTCGCAGTTCGTCGTTGTTGTCGTCCTTGGCGCAGCTCGTCTTTCCTGACCCGGTCCACAGGGCAGTTCTGACGTTGCGCAGAAGTCGACGTCGCAGTCGCTCGACGTCAGCCCGTCTCAGATCACTTGTCGTCGCGCTGCCGCGCATCATCATCGTCACCAGATCGTCGATGAGTTCCACCACACCGTCGTCCACCGCCCGCCGCAACCGTCTCCAAGCTATCGTCCGGCGTTCGTTATCAAAGTCTTCGCCATCGTCGGTGGAGGAGAACGTCACATCGCAGTGATGACGTCTGTATGACGACTCGGTCTGGATCAAAGACGGCTCGTGCGGCTGACGCTCCGTTTGTGACGGTTCGCCGTTCTTCGGCAACGGTCTTCCGGCAGCCGCTGCTAGAACAGATTTGGCTTCACCCTGGCCGTCGAGTGAACCAACGTTGTTCTGCAAATTATTGCTGTCCTCGTCATCTCTGCAGGGTGGAACGGGAGCAATCAAAGCTGATCTGCGAGCGGCAGAAGAATCAACGTCTGCTGAATCGAAAGACTTGTGCACCACGGCCGCGATGGTGCGAACCCTGGTCGACGCGTAGCTGCGTGTTGGCAACGACGACGACCGACGACATTCTGCTGCCACGGAACTGTGAAGCGAATCGGTAACAGTAGTTGGCGGCATTTTGGAACAGCCGTCAGTAGGCTTACATGTGAACTCCGAGGTACGGTACGTGGCGTTGTCATCTTCTGAGAGTGGATTCTTGCCATTGTTCAGAAAAGGCGGTCCACCTCCTGTCACGTCGCAATTCGTACGCAGTAGCTCATCCAACTTGGCGTCGAACAGTTTTTCCACATCCTCGGCCGCAGCCTTATCACGGCTGTCACGTACGTTACCCGGCGCGGTCGTCGTCGGCTCTTCGAGCGCTCGTTCGAAGTCGTTTTCGAAGCGGAATAATTTATTCGGCGACGACTCCGCACAAGAATGTTTCTCCATTACAGCGTCGTGCGGTGTTTTCTGCGCTCGACGACGTTCACGTTCGTCGTCAGCATCAGCTTCGTCGCTGCTGGTGTCGCTGCCGTGAACCCACGAACCAGGAGTCGCAGTCATCAGTCGCCCTTCGGTGCGATCCATCAGCGAGAGTTTCCAGCTGAGCAGATCGTCCTGACTCTGTGCATCTTTGGGGTCCCCGACCACGTCACGGTCAGAAGGCGGACCTGCAGCGCTGCACGGAACGTCATCGTCTTCCACCCGTTCACCGTCCGTCGCGTAATGTTTATTGTCTTCTCCTTCGTTGACGTCATCCGGCGACGTCGACGGCAACGTTCGACAGGAAATGACGTCATTTGGTGAGTTAGATGCCGCTCGGCCGATGAGGTACCCAGACTCGGTTTCCAAGTCCCGTCTAACTGTCGCTAGCGTGACGTCTGGCGATGTGAAGCCTGTCCATACGTTATTCGTTGACGCGGCCGGCTCGGCAGCGACTGGACGATTGAAGGACGCGTCTTTGACGGTTATACCGTGACATTTCTGGCAGACAGTCAGCGTTGCCGACTTCTGGTCTTGCTGACGGACGGGTTGCTGCGTCGTCGACGTCGCGCCGTTTGCCGTCGTACTTCGAAACGACGAAAATTTCCATCGGAGCTTGGTCGGTCGCCGGTTCCAGACGCTGGCAAGCTTGCTGCTGGCAACGCGGAAGAGTTTCGCTCGGTGCGATTGACGTGACAAGCTCGCAGATGTTGTCATTGTGGTGGGTGGGGAAGAAGGTGTATCGGACTGACTGGACGGTTCTTCGAACGTCTGGTGCCGCTGTACTGGCTGACGTTGACCGGCGCGACGAATCGTGTTGGGCACCCACACACCGACACCGTCCCAGCGAGGCAACGGCAACCCGCGGCCGAGTGTCGAATCTTCCGGATCGTTGTTGGGCGACTGACCCAACACATCATCCGGCGTCGACGTTCTGACTGTGCGCGGTCCGTCCTCATTCAACGTGATGCAGTGATAGCCCCTCGGCGAGCGTGCAGCCTCGGACGACTGGTGTGACTCCGCGGACGCCGTGAATCGATCGTTCTCATTTCGACTGTTTCTCTGCATCGAATCGTGCTCCATCTTCAACCGCAGAAACCACGGCCAGCGATCCTGCATTAACCTTGAACAACGTAGCTTCGACTGTTTTTTTTCTCAATGTAGAACGAATTAGCCTATCCAGCAGCCCGTGCACCATCAATACAGGCTATGCGTACGTGTCAGTTGAATGCAATCGGAAAACAAGCTGCTGGCTGCGAGCTCGTACGTACAGTGACGACATCTGTTGTAGCGTGAGTGAGTCAATAGCGAACGACGAGGATAGCGACGCAGCTGCAGGTGCAGCCTACTACAATCGGCTTTCCATTGATTGAATTAAAACATAACCACGTAGGCCTACGCGAAACTTGGTGCGCGCCGAGTCGCCGACGTGTGCTCCCAACGTTCTGAGTATTAGTAGGCCTACCTGGTAGTCACACTTTTTCAGTTTTCGCATTAGGCCTATACTGGCTGTGTTTCACACTCGCAAAATACAATTTTAAGACGTTCTATGTGAAATCATGCTTGTATAACGCTACTGGGTAGGCTTGAATGTTGTATTTTTACTTTAAACTTTTTGGTCCAGAGCTGAATTTATATTCTATAAAAATTAGCTTTTTAGTCCGCCCGGAAGCGATAGTTTTTGGAGGGGACTTATGTTTTATTGCAGATGTTTTATTATTTATTTCTAATCCGCCCGGAAATGTAAATAATGATACTAAAACTAAACTAAAATGATTTAAAAAAACTTCATATAAACTAAAACTGTAAAGAATTTAGATACTGTATAAAAACTTACAAAACTTCGGGTTGAAAATCCCCCATTTTGGAGGAATCTAAGAGGAAAATTAAAATCAAAATTTTAAGCGCCCAACATGGTTTTCTGGCAACCTCGCTCAATAACTGTTGTATTGGAATGTTATGTTATCAATTATTGTACTTCTGTTTAAGCCAAATAATTTCTTCTGCAAAAATGTGCATGCTGTTTGTTGGTTTTGCAACTTCGTGTCCCAACCCTTTTAAAGGCGTGTACAGAGCGACGTAACTGAACTGAACTGAACTGAACTGGCACGATTTAGTTTTTGAAGAACTGACCAATGGAGCGAGAAAGGCAAGCCTGTTGGTCATTCGTTTTTTGACGAACTGCATGATTAATGGACAAGCAAGGCAAGATCACTGGTTATTGGTTGTGGCAAACGTGCGCGTAGTCACGTATGTCACCGACGCCGTTAGATGGTGCCTACTGTAATACGTTACTGCTTGCCCATTGGTCGGTTCGTCAAAAACTAAAAAAAAATGTCAATTCAGTTCAGTTAAGTTACGTCGCTTTGTACGCGCCTTACCGCACGAAACCACTGCTGCAGGAAATTGTTAACAGACACACATAACTAAACCCCAGAGCCGAATTTTTATGGCCAAACTCCGGCTGACACATTTTTGCGACTGAGATCCAGCTAGCCAAATTTTTTTCTGGCTGAGTTTCGGTTGACGAAATTTTTGGCTGATTTTTGGCTGGAAATACGGCTGACTCGACAAGCTGACACAAGTCGCAACGATCGCCTTGCGTTATCCTCAGTGTTTGAATTGTGAAAAATTAGATGGGGTTGAACTTTTCGACGGTCGGAGACTGAACAAAATTGTGGTGTAAATTGTATGCATACAGCAGGGGGCCTATATAGCTGACCCCCTGTACATAATTTGACAGTGTGTTATATGGGGGTGAGAAAACAGTTGGGGGGTTCAACCCCTTAACCCTTACCGACAATTCAAACACTATAGTTATCCTTAAAAATTGGCCGTTGCGTCAGCTGCGTATTTTTACGTTCATTACGTTCATTGCTTTGTTACGTACTTTCTTGCGTATATTGCCTACGCTGCAGCGTTCGATAAAATTTCACTTTAGGCTTTGAATGTGATTGTGTCTGCATTGACACATTAGTTGATGACGATGAAGACGGCGTGCGGTAAATAGGATTCCTGCACTCCTGAAGTTCTATGCTGCAGTTTATTGCAAGTATTAACTTTTTCTCAAAACGATGCCGTACCGATGGTGGTACCACGTAGGCCTACAGTGCCAGTAGATAGGTCCATTCACGCAACGCTCTGCCAGCCTAAAATGTTCAGTGTTGCCTTTCCCTTTAAATAAGTTAGCTACAATAGTAATCGTCAAGTTGCCTTTACTATACTGCGTGCTACTAATTAATTGCGTGTTTCGGAAAAATAAACTCTCAACTCGTCTCAATATCACAGTCCAAATATTCTGTTACTTATTTTTTGGAAGTCTCATTTTTTGCGGTTTCCGGTGAATCGGTGCTTTGTTTACAAAGTTTTGGTGTGCTGGTTTGATTTTTTTTGTCCGTAAAGTTTCTCCCTAGATATCTAGTTTATATTTATTGTGTAGTTAAAGAATGAGTCTAATGGCTGATGGACAGAAAAGCTACAGCAAGTCTCCAGGCTTGTCAAGCAAATTTCAACGAATGTATAAAGCTGTATCTCCGAATAACCCGCCATGGAAAGAGGCATATCGAAAGGTGCTGTTCATTATTGTGTTACAGATTACTATGTTCAGCTTTGTGTCTTGTAGTTGCAGCTTTTTTCAGTAAGTGCATATTCAAGACAAATTCATATGCAAAGTATGCGAGCAACATGAGCCATAACAAAAAATGGAAACAGTTTGTTTTTCATTGAATGTGCGTCTTCTGTTGTGATGTATGTGTAAGTATCACTACAATGTCTGCATTCTGTAGGATGGTAAAGCCCAAATTTCATTACGCCAACTTTGCGACAAAGTTCGGGACAAGTTCACGACAAAGTCGCGGACTTATCGCGGACACAAATCATGAAAGTCCGCGACACAAATCACGTCGCCGATTCATGATTTCTGTCACGGACTTTCGTGATTTGTGTCCGCGGACTTTGTCGCCGACTTTCACTGTGCATTGTAACAGACCAAATTCCATTATAGCGACACAAATGGGTTTGTCGTAGACTTGTCACGGTATTTGTCGCGAACATCTCAACATATCGAGATGGTTTGTGTCCGCAACTTTTGTGACTTATGTCCACAACTTTCCCCACTGGGAAATTTCGGTGACAGTCGGCGTAATGGAATTTAGGCTTAATTTAAGTAATAGAGCAACGTGAACAAGAAAGCGGCCTGCCGCCCACACAACTGCCGCCCACACAACTGTCCAGTCCACTTATACACCCTCAGTAAGCAACTAAGCATGTGCAATCTGTGCATGGTAAATAACATTTTGTGATTCATGCACACGGTAAATATAATCAATTAATCATTGGTTATTAATTGTGTAGTTATACTGTTACATGCATGTATTTGTGTGGGTGTTGTATACAGCGATGCCATGAGCGGTTGGCTAACAGTCGCCAGAGTCTGTTGGAAAGATTCAGATGGAACGTGGAATCATCTTCAGATCTCGTTGGAAGTGCTCGAACGACGGTGATTCGTGATTTGGTTATTGATGAGTGGAAAGCATTCAAGCAGGAAAACAATCAGAGACTGAAAAACGATGCAGATCGTGATCTGGTAATATGTGTTTTATTTTCAGATAAATTATAATATAGAGTATTGTACCGGTAGCATGCAGTAGTTGGTTTGTGATATGAGGGTCATTTGATAAATAAGTAACAAAACAGTGTCATTCTGTTATTTTTCCAAATATAAAAAAAGTTCGAATTATACGTTTTGTAGGGAATTTTATACTGAACATGTGCATGAATTTTTTTGATGTTGACGTCATTATTGTGATGTCATCTGTTCACCGAACAGTTTAAGTTGTGTATTATTTTCTCCATCAGTAATCTGTCATTACTCATAACTAACAAACAGCATAGAAACGATAAAAACAGATAACCTTAACAGATAACCTTAACAAGTTAATGTTAGTTTTTTAAATGCTGAAGATTAGTGTTTTATTTTTTTAGCATATCGACTGAGTTCGTTTAAACATTTGTCCCATTTGTCAACAAGTTTCTTTATGCCCGATGCAAAGAACTATATTGCCCATTGTCCAAGCCAGTGACGAACGACTGATTGCACCTCGGTATCTGATTCAAATTTCTGCCGAGCTGGCATTTTCTTACACCATCTTGTATTACTAGTTTCGTAAAACACTTGTCGCTATAGACTGGATGCATATCAGATTGAATCTTATTTGCATTAAGTCTTTTTGTAGACAAGAAATGAATAACACCACGCTGTTCATTACAGGATGATTTTAGAAGCAACATCGCTGTATTTAATGCTTATAAATGACGTCACAGTGATGTCATCATACTAAAACTCACAGCTCGTATTCAGAATTAAATTTCCTACAAAACCTATATTTCGAATTTTTTATATCTGAAAAACTGATGCTGTTTTGTAACTCATTTATCAAACGACCTTTGTATTTTCATTATTCTCAGCACAGTGACTATTCGAGTCAGTTTACTGTCATGTGCACCATTATTTAACTTTTTCCCGATATCAAAAAGTTGCATCTTGTCCAAGAAATTGTGCAGAAGTTGGATAAGAATGATGCTCATATGTGGAATTATCTGCATTCATATGTTGAGATAGATTGTGCTGAGGGCCAATACCCAATCCAGTCCAGAAAAGTCCACAGGCATCATGAAACCATTGATACTTTTTGGTCAGGCCATGTGTCTCTCTTAAGCCTGGTTGCGTGCTGGGCACTGGAAGACCAGATGCTTTGTTGTCTTTTCTTTGGTCTTTGAGGCTTGTTTGTCATTTTTCAGCCAACTGTACTCGAGTAACGGTCGAACTGTTGGCATGGATGTACTGTGGCTAAGCGTGAGGTCATTGGGAAAAACTTTTTACCAGAATAATTAGCCTTGTGTGTTAAACTCGGGCATGCAAAATTTCAGCCATTTAGTCCAAGGGCATCGTTTTCAAATTCGGGATTGAATGGATGGGGAGGTAGGAAAAATGTGCATTTTCAACGGAAAACTGGCCATATCTCGGAAACTATTAATAAAGTGGTATACACTCTTTCAGATGAAATGAAAATCATCGACCTTGGATGATCTTGAATGTCCACGACAACCAGTATGATCGGCTATTTTAGTGGCAGCTGGGCTTCTTGTTATCTGTGACACTGCACCTGAATGAATTATGATAAATGACAGTGATGATGAAGAAAGCATACACTACAGGAAATTTTCAATTACTGAATACTGCTGTTACCAAAAATATGGTAATATTGGCCACAAAGTCAGTAAATAATGTTTGTCACTGTTTGACTTTTCTGCCATGTTGCTTTTTATAAAAATGTTGCCCTTGTATGTGATGCTGTTCATTGACAATGATGGCCTTATTTCTGGACAGAATAAAGGCCTGTACAGCCTATGTGTACCAGTAATGTTTATGTGTGGGATAATTGCATGCATGTGTGTGTGTGTTAACCTGTCTTTAGCTACACAGTGAAGAAGATGAATATGTTGACATTGAAGCTGACGACATTGACAGCGTGCTTAATATATTCGATGAGATCACTGCAGAGCTACTGCAAGAAGGTCAGACAGTGATTTGTACTAAGTAAAATGTCAGATATATGGCAAGGTAGATTTTACATTTTGTATTCTGTGCGTGACATAAACTTGAGTGATAAGACGGAAGAAAGATTGGAAATAGAAAGTATAGTGTGTCCAAAAAAGCATCCCCGACATTTCTGACTCTAACTTGAAAACCAATTATCAAATTTTGATAATTTTTGGTACGAATATTCCTGACACAACTTGCCATCAAACGACCATTCAGTTTCCCACTTCACACAATGTATGCTTCTGCACTACCTAGGGGAAGCAGATTGAGCAAAATACGTGTTGAAATAAGTGGAAAACCTGAAAAAACATCCCTGATATTATCGATCGTAACTTGAACAAAGATTAGCGTACTTAAATAATTTTTGGAAGAAATATTTCTGACACAAACTGGCTATTAAATAAGTGTTTTAGTTTTTACCCTTCAGATTTTGCGCATATTTTCGTTGATTGTTTGCTTGATGCAGAAGAGCAGATTCTTGCAGAGTATGAGGCTCGGAATCAGTTTGATGATGAAGCGCTGTGTGCTTCTATAACTCGGCTCACGACCGATGAACTCATTTGTCCTGTATGCACAAAGTGAGTTTGAGCATTAATGCTGAAATGTCACCTTCTGCAAGAGTTAAATCTCATTAGAGGAATGCTGTAACTGTGTACAATAATGCTATGTTGTTTCGAGGATGTCTGTTAGCATAATTCCAGCACTATTTTCAAGGCATTTTCATCTCACAGTGCTGTGACACTTGGTTGGTAGCGTTTGCACTTGGATGGGTGACTGTGGACAGGTTAACCATTTCGGCACAAAGCCAGCCATCTTGGTCAACTCAGTTTTTTACCATCCATGGGATGGTAAAATGAGTGTCAGCTTTCGCCAGGCTGAGTAGTAATGGCTGGTGGTGGTGAGTGTAATACTGTTGCTGCTGGTTTAGGCGGATCTGAGGTTCAGGTCGATTGGTCTGGTCCAAAGGTCTGCAGCCGTCTGGCGCTCGTGCTGTTCTGGCCAACTGAACCGGGTGAACTCTCGCTGTTTCAGTTCACTGCTACGATGACATTATCATAAACATTGTTATGGCTTTGACTATCACTAGTAGTATTTGCCCAGACGAAGAGTTTTTAAGACCTCCTGGCAATTCTTATGACGTCTGGATCACTTAGTTTGTCGTCTGACTCTGAGCCGGGATGATAAGAACTAAAAGACTAGTGCTGTCTTCTAGGACACAAAACTGACTCTGTTTAGTCTCACTGTGTTGGATAGTTTAAAGGTCCATGACCACGGTCAAACTCACTCGTGCAATTTATGTACGGTAGCTCTTAGGTCCGGTTTTTCCATGTACATTTGATGGCCGATCAAACTGATCTTCGATCAACTTTGGTACTTGATCTGAGATCATCTCAATAATCGTTTTTCCATCACCAATTAACGACAGATCGTCCATCAAATCTACCATCAAGTTGATGGCCGAATATTGGCGGATCAAGTCAGATAATTGACGATTAAACGTGGCGATCTGCAGTTCGTTGCTTTTTCACACCAGAAACATCGCTTTACTTCGCCTTTCAAAACGGTAATTCACGCATTAAAATGAAGTTCCAGGCATGTGCATAGTGTTTTGTGGAGAAATAAAATGGATAGATGCTCCCGTATAATTTGATTTGCGGTAGAACGTATTTTTGACAGCAGATGTTTCGTTGATATCGTTGCTATGATGACGTTTACTGCCTATAGCCTCCACTCGCAGCGCATGCCCATTAGCACAACACTGCAAATTGAGGCCACTCTCAGCCAATCAGATTGGCATAAAGTAGGCTTGGTTGACGACCGATCAACTAATCGCTGATCACATAATTGGAGATCGAAAATGCATGGAAAAACGAAACACAGTTGATCGACGATCAATTCTGAACATCAAGTTAATTGAAGATCAGTAAATCGGAGATCAAATTTGATTTGATTGGAGATGGAAAAACCGGACCTTAATTAGACATTTTACCTTGCATATATAATGTGTTGATTTAAGCTTTATAAATATGCAACATTAATGCTTGATTGTGACATAAATATGGCTTTACGTTACTTTCTGCCAAAAAAAATCAAGGCACTAGCACAGCCAGGGACGTCGTCAGTCTAGCCTAGCCAGTGTTGTCATTAGATAAGGCTAGGTCATTAATTATTCATGATATTGATAGGCTGCGCTGATGATGTCACTGGTTGTGCAGCCTAGCCAAAATGGCGTCGCGTTTTTCAGGTCATGTCTGTAAATCGTCAACTTTAAATGTAAGTGTCTCCATGTTGACAAAATGCTGGGTGACGATATTACTGTTGAAATCATCAGAAGATTGTGCAGTTTTAGAAAAATGGATAAAATGTAACATTCATTTTGGTGTCCATCGACCTTTAAAGGATCGGCTGTAAGAAACTGTTTCGTTTCACTTCTGTAGTCAGCAACAAAGCGACGAAAATGTAGCATCATTGATCATGCCAAATTTAAAATCAGACTACAGGCTGTTGTTCATAAATGCAGATCTGCTGTGCTAACATATTATGCTAAGATTGCCATTTTACTAATTTGTTGTTTTGATAATATTTAATAAGTTATTCTAAAGAGAGTTGTGTGTTTTAACCATAACGTCTATACAGTACTGCAGACATTGTTTCGAAATATCAGATGCTGAAATTATTGATTGAGCATTGCATTGCACATTTGATGCATGCTAAATTTTTTTTAAAATTGTAATTTTAATTACATTTCTATATGCAGTATTTTGACTTGTGCAGGTCGCCACTGTTCGTTAATAAGGGCATCGTTTTCTGCCAGTGTGGTGTCAGAATAAATACCGAGGTGGTAAATTCTTTTCTTGTTCACCAGCTTTTTTGTATGAGGGTCGTTCGATACATAAGTTATTCGTTTTTTTTCTCGCTCCTATGTTGTTTGTCTCTTGTGAGTTATGCTAGATTACTGGTGCAGAAAATAATACACAAATAGACTGTGTTTAACTGTTATCAGATGACGTCATTATAATGACGCCATCGCCAAACGAATTTCCAGGTTTGTTTAGAATTTAATTCCCTACAAACGTACACTTCGGAGTTTTGTCCTATTTTCAGAAATAATTTGATGGTGCCATTTTGTAAACTTATTTATCGAATATACAGTCAAGTATGCACACTGTGTCTCAAAAAAAACTGGACCCCTATTACATTTTAAAATAACTCCAACAAACTGTGCCTAATAATAATGATTAGCTGAGAAAATTGTCAAAAGGTACTCAATATCGTAGTGTGTTATGGGCTTACGATATTTCATAAAACAGGGAAAGATGTGGATGAACTGAAGCAGCGCTTGGTGGAGGTCTGGTCTGGCCTACGGCAGACCGTTGTCGATGACGCGATCGACAAATGGAGAAGACGTCTCCGGGCCTGTGTTTGAGTAAAGGGACAGCACTTTGAACATCTGACTATGATATTGCTAATCAACAGTTCGTTCAACTTCAAACGTTGGCGTTATAACATTTAATGATTTCGTAACTGACGTTGTTGGTTCATTGGAGTACTGCAGTGCAGTTGCCTCTACTGTTGGTGCCAC
>Ga0056128_1000346_pt1 | contig 38900 bp, 23 predicted proteins | sample WorMetLIZISLAND2_FD_71113 | JGI IMG/M metagenome (GOLD analysis project Ga0056128, IMG submission 71113) | Marine gutless worms symbiont microbial communities from Max Planck institute for Marine Microbiology, Germany - Olavius geniculatus... ... | reverse complement strand
TATTGCAGAAGATCAGTAAGGTAAGGTGGATGGCCAGTGTGCAGTGCCTTATAAGTTGAGGTGGCGAGTTTAAATCTTATTCGCCATTCAATAGGTAGCCAGTGGAGTTGTTTAAGAAGTTCAGTCGATGAAGAAGAACATATAAGTAAGTATGACAATTTTACATTGTGCATCAGAAGCCAGCTTAATTTTATTCAAACAGTTATGAACCACAAAAAAGCACAAACAAACACAGTTTCGATGTTTCAGTGAATACATCAAATCATTGCACAGAGCACATTCATTAGAAATGACTAGAGGCCAAGGCCAGACCTCACAGAGACTAAGGCCAATCCTCAAGGACAATCCAACTATCCTCGAAGTCGAGGACAGTTCTCAAGGACCCCATCTCTGCATCATCATGAACGATAATACAGCCCAATCTGTAGTACTGCAACTCACATTCAGCATCTTCTTGTCGTTGCTAAGGAGTCCTTGTGTCAGCAATGTTGCTAAGCTGTCAGTCTTTGGTGTTGACAAACTCCTGTCAGTGTCAGCAATGTCCATCAATGATGACGACGTTGGCTCCACGCTTCCTATAGCATTCAACCGCTCTTCCACTGTTATCTACAGCCAACAGTATCACCATCGCGATTACACAAACAAGTCTACCAATGCTGAAAATAAACTTAAACTACTCCCGGTAATAGTAGTTCAATCAATCAGTCAACCCATCTGGCAATTTTTGCATCATATCACAAAGTCAGTATACGAACAACAAAGCCCAGCTGTCGCTGAGGAAGATATGCTACAGCCTATACAGTTCCTGTTGCAGCACAGACCTTCAAGGTCATCCAAGGTCAATGATTTTCATGTCCTTTGAAAGAGAGTATGCCACTTCCTATTAGTGATTAATAGTGACCTTGGCTGTATCTCTCACATTTCCGAGATATGGCCAGTATTTTGTTGAAAAACCTACATTTTTCCTACCGCCTCCATTCAATCCCAAATTTGCAAATGTTCCCCTTGTACTAAATAACTGAAATTCTGCATGCCTAGGTGGAAGGCACGACTAATTATTTGTGTAAAAAATTTTCCCTTATGACCTATTGTTTAGGCGCAATACACCTGTTACAGATAACAACGACAGACAAATGCCACACCATGCCATAGAGATTAGATGCCCTTCACCACAGCCGTAGCATGTCAAAAACAGACAAAAAGATTCACATATTACGTTAAACTCAAAAAATAACCAAAGACAAACATGTTTGTTAACAGCAGTGCTGCCTCAACTGATCAGTAAAACAGAAAACAGACAGCGAGTGAGTAGAGTTTAATGTCCCACTCGACACAGTATGGGTCATTTCTGGGATGGCCATAACGTTACAGTAAATTTAACCTTTACAGAAACACAAAATACAAAAAAAACAAGCTAAATCTAAAATTGTAAGAACTCCATTATACGTGTGCATATGTAATTAACATAGTGGTAGTTCTAATAATCTTCCCTGTTATCCTCCAGACAGTCATCAATCTCATAATGCTGTCTAATGGAGAACAGGGGGGGTAGAAAACAGACAAAAAACACATAAAAGCTTTTACAGGTACTTCCTGTATTTATGAATAGTTTAATCACCCATTCTTCCAGTGTTCAACAGCAACAAAAAACTAACAAACATGAATTTAGTTGTTGAAATGTCTTTATAAATCAGACGCTTTGCCTATCAACCAATAATTGCCAAAACCCCAATATGACAAAAATCAGATTGATCGTTAATCGTGGCTTTTTATACTGACGTCAACTGAAAGTCTTCGTCGTCGTTTCCTTGGTTTGCCTGAGTCAGTTGAAGGTACACTTGGTGCCATGCTGCCTGGTCTGAGCACTGTCACATCATCCGATACCAGCGGCGTTTTCAACTGCAGAAAACAGACAAAAAACACATAACAAATGCTGTAAACATATGAATAATACCACAGTAGGCCTACTGCTGCTAGATGTCATCTTTGCTCATAACACCTAGACTGAAAAAGCCTTCAACCGGATAATCTATAAGACCAATCCAGTGTCATGAACATATTAATCTTCTGAGTCCAGCAGTACTTGTTGCAATCTGTTTCTTATCAAGTGATAAATATTCTGCTGGGAAAATGGCTTGTTACTGGATATGAGCCCAATGATTGCTACGGTAATTATTTTTATCTGTATCAACATCAGCTTCAATACTGAATTTTACAGTGCAACATCCTTAATCATCTCTAATGCACAATTATACCTATCGGTACAATAGCGCAGAGCCTTTGGCTTTAACCAGACTCGACTTTACGACCAGCAAAATAACATGTAGAGTATAATAGTCTCTTGGCAGCAGCTAACTTGCCTAAAAATTTCAGGCAACATCAAGCTTCAATGACAAATTACAAAATTCATTGAAATATGACATATTAACTTGAAGCAGGACATTTGGGCGCCGCCGTTTTGGCACGACCGCTTTGGCGCTCAACCTTTGGGCACTGGGACGTTTGGACGCTGAGGACGTTTGGGCGCCGGCACCGCCGTTTCGGCGCTGTGTCACGTCATTGCTGTTAACGTACAATGAACTAGATGTCTGTCCAATGCAATGCATAGCATTGGACAGAGTATAAAATTTTTCTTTCCCTTCCCCTCTCCATTCCCCTTCCCTTTTCCTTCCTTTTCTCCTTCCCTTATCCCTTCCCATTTCCATTTCCTTTTCCCTTACCTTCCCCTCCCTCTTCCTCTTTCTCTTTCCCTTCCTCCATCTTTCTTTCCGTGTCCACATCTGCGCGTCCAACATTTGAAGCGCCATATCTCCACAATGGTGCCAGATGGATGCATAGTCACAATGGACCACCCAACGGAAGTCACCCACCGCGAACAGAACATACAACGCCTACATTAGTAAACACTCAAGTAGTATAGGCCTTAAGAAGCGCAGTTAAATTTATGATGTGAAGCAATAAACATACTTAATTCATATAGAAAACAATGACTACATAAATATAGAGATGGAGACGGCACTAAAGCAGCACAGCGCCTAAACGGTGGCGCCCAAACGTCCCAGTGCCTAAACGTCCAGGCGCCCAAACGGTGAGCGCCCAAATGGTGGCACCCCAACAGTTGCGCCCAAATGTCACATACCTATATTAACTGCTATACCAGATAAACTGAGTATGAAATTAGAGACAACAGTAACCGATAATAATTACCTTAGAAACGGAAGCCTCAACAAACACAGAGCTTGGTGTTGGTGCTTCTCGAACTAAACACGTTTTCTTCTTCAACTTTTCTGATTGCTGAAACACAGTCAGAAAACTCAATAATGCTGCAATGCTAACAATTATATTTTGTGCTTCAAATGGCTTATGTCAAATAAATGAATATACTGTAATAAATCACCCTCACATTAAACTGTCTGTAGTACCATTGCCACTTTTGTTCAACTAGCCAATTTTTCTACAGTTAGGCCAGGTCACTAGAAATTTCATCAAATTATTGGCTGCCCTCTATCTGGCATCTTTTATCCCTGTGTTTTTCAACCTTTTTGCTGCAGCAGAACCATACACAAGCGTGAAGGTCACTCACGGAACCCCATGCATTGATCTAAGCATCCAGCAACGTACGCGAGGTTGAAGCTACAGGCTCATTTCTCTAGCGGGGCAGAGCCCCCATGGAAATGACAAATCATGAACTTTGATCGCATTAGTAGGCAGCAGTAATGCAGTATGCTATTGTATTTAACCAAACACGATGGGCAAGGTGGTAGTCGACGATCGCTTAGCCCTCGCCACCAACCCAGAAAATTTATAAACACTTTCGGACATATACGCATTTAAAAAAATTAATTTTAGCAGTGTTCAAAGAATTGAATCAACTAAGTAAATGGTCAAATGATTTCGTAACCGTAACCCTAATCAATATGTTCTACTTTTCCTTATCTTCATTTCCGATAATGTGCTAATACTTAGAGTTAAGGCATAAGGGACCTACGTTATAACATAGGCCTACAGTGCAAATATGTCAAAATTACTAACAACAAAAGTGATTCAACACAGTAGGTCAATGCAAAAACAGATCCACATAAGCACAATTTCGGACAAAAAATTTAGTGCTGATTTACTACAACATTGTGTGGCGTGATTTTGCATGCTAGGTTATTTTTTACTGGGCAGCTGCGGAACCATTAGCAGATGCTCGCGTAGGGTTCTGCTGAACCCTGTGGTTGAAAATCACAGTTTTACACCATTAAAATCCAGCGCCGACACTTAGAACCACGCGACACTTAGATTTCATTTGATTTTTCTGTTAGCCGATGTTCGTATAAACCTCTAATACACTTCTGACATATATTCACTAGAGAATAATTCGATACAACCAAAAAAATGGATGAATATCAGCATCAGATTGTCAGTTAAAACTGCTGTAAGTTAGTGTTTAATAATTTTTACTAATTATGCCGATTTATTCTTATTATTTGCTACTGCTAAATGGCGAATAAAGATTTTCAGTACTAAAGTACAGAGTGTTTTTCATACTCCAGTAAATAACAGCACATGAAGCACTAAAAAAGAAGAAATTACAGAACAGTAAAATCACAAAATAAAACCAACCAATTTCTCAAAAGCTGGCTGCAGAAAAGCATCTCCACTGTATGCCAGTAAGATGCTGTCATCTGCGGAAAACATTATTGCTTGGACCGGGAGTTGAGAACCACCCTGTGACTCGGTTTTGACCTCGACAACATGTTCCGGCTCCAGTGGACCAGCTGGGCTGCAAACAAGACAAAAGAGACATGTTGAAGACAACAGAAAAAATACTGTAGTGTCAAAAAGTAACCACAAATTGCTTGCATGCCATCACATACAACCTGAAACTAGCAGCAATTACATCTTCGTTCAACCAGCTCATTATTCCAAGTCAAGCTAATCCTGAAAATATAAACTTTTACAAACTGTTCCACCTGTAAAAAAACATTCAGCATTCAAGTGAAACATTCCATCTGAAACACTGTAGCAATACTGCTGTAATTTCACAGAACAAAGAAAAATGCTTTCCGATCCTTTGCTCTTGTGGATCTAAAAATTCAAGAGTGAAGAGCGCATGTCTCCATCTTGCCATATTTCATCACGGAAAAACCAGTATGAATGACAATTACCCGTTAAGAACATGTTGAAAGATGACGAGCTTGCCCCTCGATGTTACGGCTGCCACCTGTAACGTCTATAAACCGACACCATGCATACACTACATATATACATGGTGGAGCATTAAAAGCAGACCATACATCTTTATATGCATCGTGTCCTCAAATTAGCACCCCCTACACATAAGTTAGTGTAAAATTGTTAATACCTGACAGATTTTTTTTTAAAAATGAAGCAGTCATTGAGACAATTATTTGGAACTAGTATTTAAAGTCTGAGCTCAAAGTGGCCGTCTTTGGTCTCAATGCAAGCTCTTAGTCTAAGGCAGTATGCTGCTGCTTGATCACTTTGCTAATAACAACGTATTGAACGTAACCTTACTGCAAACAAACTCTGACGTCATAATGACGTTACACTGAGCACACACGGTAAAGTGCATACGTCATAATGGGTGTGACCATAAGTAATGTTAAAATAGTGCAGTGTACGATATTTCGTTGAAATCCATAAACTACAAACTGCATTCGGCATGTTTGAAGCAGGGGGCTGCTAATTTTGGGACACAGTGTACATCAAGCAAGCAAATAGTTTCTATTTAACCGATCACTCAGCCTCTATCACTACAGATAATGGCGGTATTAAACGCTTCAACACAGGGTTCAACAAGTCAACCTTTGCGCCAATGTTTGAGGCAAATCATTGCACAATACTCTCCAGTTGCTCGATATACTTAAATTATGTTAAGTTCCACCGTTTTATGCACCACCCCATACATACACATAGCAAAAACTTCATGTAATATGGACAAAATGTCTTTTTCCAGAACTCAGTAGAATCAGAGTCACTGGTGGTACTGATTATATGCTTGACCAGACAATATTTTACATCACTTCGTGTTACGATATGATTAAAATACCAACTGTAAAAATACCTTTAATATCATGGTTCTTGCCCATTTGTCAAAATCAAATTCAAGGACTTCTCAAGGACTTTCAAGGACCATACAAAGGATATATAAAGAGAACTGAATTAAACCAAATCGGCACTTTTATAAACATATATAAGCAGGTTCAGTTTATATTCGACAATTTAACACCTTCAAGCATTAATCAAAAAGTGAAATTATCAGAAAAATTTACCGAATGCATCAATAGTTGTCACTGAATTTAATTACCACAGATAGCTTGTTCAGTCACGGCATTTTAGAAAATCAAATTCAAGGACTTTCAAGGACCTATAAAAGCCCTGCAATATGTAACTAAGTTAGTACTGGTACTTAACTTAATTCAGCAGGATGGCTCAGTTAGTAGAGCGCTGAGCCTTGGATCGAAAAGTCCTGGGTTCCAATCCCATCAGCCCTTCAACCATCTTGGTCAATAAAATGAGTAGCACAATGTGCGGAGGTAACAGGGAGTCTCTGTTGAGGACTAATCCACCCAGCAGAGATGTATGCAATCTCGAGTTGTACTCCCTGGTTCAAGGATATCGCAAAGGGATGAGCTCCTCTATACTGTGGCTACCAGTCTTGCGCAGTATAAACCCGTTACCTTTACCTTTTTACCGGTATGCAATTTTTACTATTTTTCACTGCCATTATTCACATAAAAGTCACCTAATAAAGTCACAAACTGACACTGACATAGACAGGAAAAGTAAAGAAACTTTCTGTCAACAATGGTTGCTTACCGTGTGTTGGGAGCAGCTGATTTTCACTTGCTGCGGCGGGTCGTTGGGTAACGTAAGGGATGCTATTGGTTTCCGAATGACAGACTTTTTCTCACCAGGCGATTTTAATTGCCTGCAACATATGTGCAAAAAAAATCAGTACCATGAACAGATGAAAATGCAAAATGATATAACAAAGTCAGATAATAAATACACAAAAAGAGAAGTAAACTGATGTTTCTCAAATTCTGCAGAAAAAAATCATTTCGTAATATTAACATGGCACGTTGCATTACTATTTTTCATTAGTGCAACAGAAAAGGTTTCCAGCACTAACAAAAAATGCTGCATCAACTAACAAAGGTTCTTACTTCCTGTGGAATTTGACTCAACAAAAATAACTGAATAGAGAAAGTAAAGTAAGTAATTTAACATGAATTTATATAGTGCATATCGTTACGTTAACCTTACAATGAACAAAAACTGAAAGTAGCAGCAGTAATCCTTACACATCTATGTTTTGTGTAATATCACAAGATAGTAATAAAGAATGCACTATATTAAAACTATGTTAATCACTAAAGTAAGTGTTACTGACTCCTAAATATTAACAGAAGAAAAGCAGTAAAAAACAAATTGACTTCAACACCTTACACATTCATCCCAAGAAATCAAGCTCTGAAAACGGTTCCACATTCTATAGTGGACTAGTGGTCAATCTCAAGTATTCTGGGATTTTACGCATCATTACATGTATACAAATTTTTTACAAAGCCATTTAACACAATCATCAGAAAAGTCGCTTCAACAGAAATGTACACTGTGTCAAAAAAGCATCCCCAACATTTTTGACTGTAACTTGAAAATCAATTATCAGATTATGATAATTTTTGGTACAAATATTCCTGACACAACTTGCCATCAAATGACCATTCAGTTTCCCACTTCACCCAATGTATGCTTCTGCACTACCTAAAGAAAGCAGATCAAGCGAAATGTGTTGAAATAAACAGAAAACTTGAAAAAAACATCCCCGACATTATCAACCATAACTTAAATAAAGATTAGCAGATTTTAATAATATTTGGCAGAAATATTTCTGACACAACTGGCTATCAAATAAGTGTTTTAGTTTCCACCTCACCGAACGTCTGCTTTGGCACTACCTGGGGAAAGTGGACCAAGCATAATATGTGTTAAATTGAATGAAAAACATCAATAAATTCCATCTATCCTTATCTGTGGGCCGCAACAGCAGGTCTATTACAAGGTTTTACTGTCATGCAGCAATGTGTCTACCAGATGAAGTTTAGGAATGTCTGTTAAGTCAAGAAGTGACTTGTACAGCCTGGATTGGTCTGGAGCAGCACATTACCGATACTGCTGTCAATGAATGGAGAGAGTGTCTCCTTGCCTGTGTTTGCACAGTGAACCAACACTTCAAGCACTTTCACTGCAGGCCGTTGGGAAATGGACAACTAGATGAGTGAATTATGAAAAAACAAAAAGCAGTCCCTTTTTATGTATACATGACGGTAGGAGTTTTCTAGATTTATTCTACTATAGCTCTACAAAGCACTGCAGAGAGAGTTTACAATATTTCCCCAGCATAAACAGGCATAAGCATACACTTGACTGACCAGACACTGATGTGTCTGTCGGTAGCATCGGCAGATATAACGTATGTCCCGTCAATAGCTGCATCGTCACTGGCTGCGTGCATCGACAATTGGCATAATTGATTAGCAACATGAAGAACCGAGAACACAGGATACTGATGACCAGTTATAACCTGAAATTTACAAAAACCATGCTTGATTACTTGATACTGATTTTATAAGTTACTGGTTGTTTTATAAATAACAAAAACAGTATCTGAGAATGTTGGCTGCTGTAACTATGTAAGCTAACAAAATGATAACAAGAAATTTGAGCTAATGCTCACGAGACGTGCGAAAGCCTATAGCAGTTCCAGTTCAGTAGTTTAGCTGAAAATTGGGGTGTTCACACATTTAATATATAAATACCAAATTCTATATCTAGACTGCATAACGATAGTTCCGTAGTGCCACCTTGTGAATGATATAGACTTGTGTTGCAGCACAAAATCGCCAAAAAAATCCATAAAACCCCCTATTTTGGCGTTCAAGGTCATTCACGGTCACTGAATACGGCGCCAATTGAGAGGCAGTGTATGACTTCCTATTCCGTTAAACTGCGGTTATTTGACAATCGAATGAATTCAAGTAACTAAACTGTAGTTGCCGTTTCATCATGAGGCCTGTAAATAAATATCATTCAGATGACAGGCTAATAGATTTCTATGCTAACAGTGATGTAAGTTATTGTTGAAAAATGTGTTTCTGTTTGCTTTCTAACTTTCTATATTCGACAGATGGGGCCACCGAAACATTGCAGGGTAACTCACCCCACTGTCCCTTTCAACGGTATGGGTGCATTAATAATGTGATAATTAATGCATTTACAAAATTAACGTTTCAACAGCTCTAGTGTATGTTGCAAAAAATGCAGTGTTGAATAAATACCCGCAGCACTTCTCGCGTGTCGAGATCCCAAAGTCGGATATTTCGGCCAGCGGACAACAGATGTCGCTGCGTGTGACATAAACAGAGTGAGTTAACGGACGACTCTTCACTCTTCCATTTACTACACAAGCATGCACAAAAGCCCGCTAATGGCCCCGCACAGCATAACATAGCATCTGCAGTTTGCCTAAACATCGCAGATCACCGTCGATCAGCTGAAATTGCAGACATTGCAGAGTTAGGGTTAGAGTTGGGGGGCAGGGTTAAGGTTACAGTTAGAATCTGGGTCATGTGTGGTGCCATACATCGATCTAAGTTTACAAACTTGAACAATATCTGCCATCTCAGATGATCTGTGGTGATCTGCAGTGTTTAGGCAGACCCCACCATATGTACAAAAAGATAGATTAGATTTAAATGGCCCAGCACTGAGCACAGACAATCAACTCAATTTCACAAAACCCATCCTCAGCTCTGACGAGAAAGTCAAATAGCACAGAAAAATTTTGCTGCATTAGCTGAGCGGTCTTCTTCCACTTGTAGCCACTGCTGTTGCTTTATACTTCAGAGTACGGCTAAAGCAGAGCAATTACATTTAACAGCACGGATGCTCAAACAATATGAAAAGCTCTCAAGAGTTATAAAATGTAAACAAATGATGCCATTTATTCTGCTAAATACACAGCATGCCCAGTGCTCAATTAAAGGAATGATTACATGGTCATGCAGCTGACATCACTGGTGATAATAAGTGTGCTAATATTTACTGAAACAATGAATCTCGTTTCAGCTCCTCACATCCTGGAGTAAAGATAACAAGAAATTTGAGCTAATGCTCACTAGACGCGCAAAAACCTATAGCAGTTCTTGTTAAAAAACTGTCAGTCTATCTCTATTTGATACGACTGAAAAGCTCGTTACTAGTGCTTGTCGTGATATGCAGCATCCCATGCCTATCTGCAATCGTTTTCATGAAAGACTGCCTAACAACGATAAAATAACGACTTTTACGGAGGTAATGCTCTTTGATGCCTTCGTGCGCAAGTTTCCTTAAACCTAGAAAATCGAGATTTGGATCGTCAAAATCTAGGTTCAATACTGAAAATTTCATACACAGCTTCTCCTTGTCTATCTCAATTGATCTTGAAATGTGTCTCACAGCCCGAAATTGCCAAAAAATCCATAAAAACCCCTATTTTGGCATTCAAAGTTATCCAGTCATTGAATTTGGTTGCAATCAAGAGCCAGTGTACGACTACCTATTAGTGATTAATAGGTATCTATGCCTTATCTCACACCATTATTGAGATACAGCGACTTATTGGCTAAAAATCACAAATTTTTCCTACCCCCTCTCATTTAGCACCCTCGATTGGGGTGACCCCTTCAAAATTTATGGAAAAGTTTTACGCTTCCTGAAACTAGAGTCTTCCAGGCAGCCGACGGTGAAGATTTGGTGATCCTAGCTTGCACCGATTTTGACTGATCCACCCGTGTGACAGACGAACAGATGGCCGGACGGAAAGAACTGCGATGGCTAAGATGCAAAAAAGCAGTCTAACTGCTTTCGCGCGTAAAAAAGACAAATTTTTCTGCAGACTTTGTTCAGTTTTCACCAAAAAAATAAGGTGCGGATAATCAGACTTCCACGTCATACTTACTGTCGACAGCGTGACTTTGCGACAGACCATTCGGCGATGTGTCCATCTGTTGAACAACTGTACAGCAAACTGTCTTGAGTACCCCAGCATACGGCAGTTACCTTGTCACTGTGACCTTCCACCTGCTCACACAATCAACAAACTTACTGTACAAGCTTCAAAGTACATTACCTAACTCTAACAAAAACTTTCAGCTAATGCTCACAAAACGTGTGAAAGCCTATAGCAGTTCCTGTTTGCAAACTATTAGTTTACCTCCAGCCATTTTGTCGCAATTCATTCCTGAAGTGAGCACTGCGGCCGAAGATTGCAGAAAATCAATAAAAACCCCTTATTTTAGAAGTTTAGGGTCATTCAAAGTCATCGATGTTGATACGACTTAAAAGCTCATTACTAGTGCTTGTTGTGATAGGTAGCATGCCAATGGTGATCTGCAACCGTTTTCACAAAAGACTGGCCAACAACGGTAAAATAACTACTTTTACGGGGGTATCGCTCTTTGATGCCTTCGTGCGCAGGTTTCCTTGAACCTAGAAAATCGAGACCTGGACCGTCAAAATCTACGTTCAATGCTAAAAATTTTGGCGCAGTTCGCTCGTGAAATGTGTCTCGCAACCCAAAATTGCTAAAAACATCCATAAAAACCCCTATTTTGGTGTTTAAGGTTATCCAATGTCATTGATTTCGGGGCCAATCGAGAGCCAGTGTACGACTTCGTATTAGTGCTTAATAATAACCTAGGTCCTATCTCGCATTGTTTCTGAGATATGGCGACTTATAATCACTTACTGGCTGAAAATCGCAAATTTTTCCTACCCCCTTTCATTTAGTGCTTCCGCTCAGGGTGACCCATTTTGAATTTATGGAAGGTATGGAAGTTTTACGGATCCTGAAACTAGTCTTCCAGGCACCGATTGTGAAGATTTGGTGATCCTAGCTTGCACCATTTTTGACTGATCTACCCATGTGACAGAGAGAGAGATGGACGAACAGACAGAACTGCGATGGCTAAGACGTGCTAAAGCAGTAGCTCTTTTCGCACGTAAAAAGAATCTGAATCTTGTTATGTAATGGACTTCTTAAAATTTTGGAAAGATGACTGCTACGTCTAAATGGTCAAAGTAATTGCACCATGGCATTTAGCGCATGTTAGAAATCACCGAAGCAAACACGTTTTAATCCAAAAAGAATTTCAGCCAAAACCAAATAACCGGTTTGTTCTGAAAATAATCTAAACAATTTGAGTCAGATGCAAAAATGATAATATTGCCAGTATTGGATGTCTGAATACTTCATGCATAAGTGAAGCAAAAGAATTAACAGTATTGCACAGAAAAATCCCATCATCAAAATAACCTCTCCAATGTTCATATAATTTTCTGGACAATTACAATCACTGATACATGGTGGAAATGACCACAATATATCGAACAAACTTTGCTAACAGCTATACATTAACGATAATTTAAGAATAATCAGACACTATGAATAACCTTCAGGCTAGAGCTCAACTCATATTAAAATAAGTTGAAATAATCTGCACAAAATGAAGGATTTATCTGCGACACTTTACCAGTTCAGAATGCAGAGCATTCTTTGTGTAGCTGTAAAGCAGAATTGTTCCAGTTGCTGTGCCAACTGCAATTAACTCAAGAGAATCTACAACTTTGTCCACGTCCGATCGCCGATGCTTTTTCGATGGTGAACTCTGCAGTAAACATCAGGGGTCACACATCAAGATATGATTACACAACAGCAGCCAATTTAACTTTTTATCACAGCCTGATCAGAATGAACTGAGTCAAAAAATCTAGCAAGGCATCAGAGAGACAAAAAATAGAATGGCTGGTGACAGCAAGTACCAAAATCAACAAAACAGCATCAGCTGAAGATCAACAGTCAACAAATAACAGACGTGAAACAGTTTAGAAAGCGTTTCGATAACAAGCAGGTCACAAAACTATCAGATGATCACTGATCTATTATTTACATTTGTTTCACGTGGGCGATAATAAGGCATCTCGTGTTACATTCAAACCATTATTGGCCTTTTGGTCGTACTAAATTTGCACTGTTCAACTACCCTGCAGCCATTATTTCACCGTCAGTTGTGGCAGATAAGAACAAGGCGTATCGTTGATTCTTTTGGCAAAAAAACGGTCAGGATGTGAAAAAACTCACAGCGGGGACGACGGAGCGTTTCGGAGACCATGCGATGCAGGAACAGGTGGCTGTCAGGTGCGAACTGGGTACGTATTGCTGCCGCTTGATTCCTGTCGACGTCTCCCAGACCTTCAGCGCTCCGCTGGAATCCGAACACGCAAGATATTGGCCGCAAGGAGAAAACTCCGCTATCGAACTCACACCATCGCCGCTCGCCATATTTGCTTCCTGTACACCGCGTGGTGGATTTCACGAATAGCTATTCTATGGTTAATAAAGCCCGGTTTCCACTTTCCATGCGACGCAACGCTCGCAGCGCAACGCTGTTGCGTACTTAATTGATGCGACTGGTACTGGCGATGCATGAAAAATACGTTAAATCTGTTAAGTGCTTTTTATGATTACTTTTTACTTTTTTTATTTTTTTCTTGACTTTCAGTGTCATTAACGCACACACACAACCTCCAAATTTAATGGTCCTCTTATAGGCCTATAAACGACGGGTCTAAAACTAGCTTTGCGCTGGTGATTAAATTTTATTGTTGCGTTGTAATAGAAATGTGGAGTTTGGTGAGCTGTAGTTTAATAACTTTTATCGACCTACACCGTGTAATTACGTTACGGTACTGTAAAACATACGCATTAGGCAAAATGGCTATTTTGCGAGGCCCATAGCCTCCTTAAACCAAAAAGTCCGTAGGCCTATTATAATGTGGATTGTTGGCGTCTCTAGTTTGTGACAAGTTTGGTTGACAGTTCAGTGCTATAAAAGCATTGCAATAGATTGCGCTGTGTTGCCTATTCACAATTCTCACGTTTTACGCGCGACAGAGCGTTCGTGAGTCTGTCCGTCTATTTGCCTGTCTGTCGTAACTCGGCCGGTACAAAGTGAGATAGATATGCCTATTCCGGGTTTTCACCATATAATAGCAGAGAGCTTCTAGTAAATTGTGACTGCCGCTGGGATAACGAGGTATAGATTTCCCTCACACGAGGGTGTCAAACTATACCCCCACGAAATCGTTATTAGCCTGTTATTGACCCATTTAGCGTGATAGGTCTATAATTAATAACAACGTAAACTGTCCATTGCGATAGGCTATATTACCATTATATCCACAACATTTCAAACGAATCGAAGCGACGTAACGGTCACTGACTAGACCTACACGTTCCATCTGCAATTAAAGACTTCTGCATACTTTTTTGCTTTACCCGAAATCAGTACTTTCGACTTTCGACTAATCAGATATATCGCTAAAATTAACATCTTATGCGCTCGTTATGCCATTATAATTATACGCTATTCCTAGAACAGAAAATTTATGTGAGAGTCACATCCACATTTTACTGGCCCAGCCGCCTTGGGTTTTAAAATCCCGCCTTGTCCATGCAGGGAAGTTGCTACTTGCTGCTCTCAGGCAGAGGTCAGATTAAGACTGAAAATAGTCGCAGTTGTTGTTGTTCTTGGAACACTGAAGGTGACGCAGCGATCGATGAGCTTTCCGAGTCAGACACCGAGCTAGGTCTACTGAGCTGTGTCGGGAGGCCTCCAGCTGTAGACGTTCACGAACTGCCACCGACAGGCGACCAGCAGTCTGCGAGCGTGCGTTGAGTAACTCAACCGCAGAGGACGCGAGAACCGCTCCAAAGTGTTGTCGTCGTCGTCGTCGTCGTCGTCGCCGGAGTGTAGTAGTACCCGCTCGACTTTCAGCTCCTCGGTGTCCAGCAGTAACACCGACGAGTAGTCGGCCACCACCAGCCACCCGCCTGCACAGTGTCACATATCAAACGTACTTGTTGCCTTTTGGGAGCTTTATCAAGTGGCGCACGCAAGATTTTGCAATTGGGCGTGGGAGACAAATTTCACTTTTTCACAGGTCCAGACCGATCAGGCTGCCAAATGCAGCTAAGTTTATTTTAAGGCCAAAAATAACACATTTTACTATACATAGCTAACATCAATAAACAGTTACTCACTGAACACAGTGAGATAGGCCTAAAAGCAAAAAAAAACATAACTTAATATATAGCCTACGGTAATTGTGTTTCTGAAAAAAATATCCTCGGTGGGAAATTTTAATCTGCATCTGCGTCCAAATCTAAAAGGCACACCGTGCGATGCCCCGTACTTGTGGTTTGGAAGTGTAAGCCCCGTGTCAGGCTCAAGGAGATCAGTGTCTTTACTTGGGCGTTGCGGCTCGAAAAGAACACTGCGTTTTCTTTACGTTATGGGGTGTCTACACGATCCAGCAAACGTCTAGCAAACTTCCAGCAAATGTATTCAAAATACACGTGCTAATGCTGGACGTTTGCTGTATCATGTAAACACTCTATTAATTTACTACCTGGGATGAGGGCGAGGTGACACGGACAGCGGAATTGATGATAGAGACAAATTCGTGTGAGTTGACCGTCAGAGTTGAGCTGGCTTACACCAGTGTCATGACATACAATCAGCGTTGAACCCGGCGTCTCTACGGCGTGCCATGCGTTCAACGTCCCGTCCAGGTCCACCTGTATTGTAACACAACTAACACTACTGTATAGAAGCGATCAAAGATCTCAAATCTCAGCAACACAATTCATGCAGTTCAGTTTTATCGTTTGTTTGTCAGCTGCATTAGTCGGAATTTATTAATTTCCGGATGTAATTATGTGGGGAGATTATGACCCAAGAAAAAACTGTGAAATTTTGGTGTCAATTTAGACCTCGTCACCATTACGTGGCAGAGCGTAAACTGACACGTTGCAGTGTGTCTCAGCAACTTATGAATGTTGATGAAACTCTACGCAGAAGTCGGGAGTGTCCAACGACCAACCATTCAGATTTTGGCGGCGTTTCGGTTCCGAATCCAATTTCACAATGCAGATACAGATAGTCCTACGAGTGCGGTACGGGAGTTTTTTTAAACAAATTTTTGAACAAAAATTTTGGTGAGGTGTACTGTGGACTATTTTTTATTCATGTAATGGATCCCTACTGTATTAATACTGTTACGGCATGCAGTGTCATAGCCAAGGGGGGAGCAAGGGGCCCAGCCCCCCAATCCTCCAGACAAAACATAAGCATACGTATAAACTGCACAAAATTTGCCAATTTGGTCAGATTATTTTCGGGAAAATAATTAAAACTGCTGCCACCAGAGCTCATCTTTTTAAAGCTACAAGAAATTTGAGCTAATGCTCACGAGACGCGCGGAAGCCTATAGCAGTTCCGGTTTACGCTAAGTTAATATACAAATACCAGATTGTCTATCTGGATCGCATAACGATAGTAGCGTGGCGCCACCTTGTGAATGATATAGACTTGTGTTGCAGCCCGAAATCGCTAAAAATCCATAAAAACCCCTATTTTGGCGTTCAAGGTCATTCAAGGTCATTGAATTCGGCGCCAATCGAGAGCCAGTGTACGACTTTCTATTAGTGATTAATAGTAACCCAAGCCCTATCTCGCACCGTTACTGAGATACAGCGACTTATTGGCCAAAATTCGCAAACTTTGCTCACCCCCTCTCATTTAGCGCTCTCGTTCGGGGTGACGCCCTTGGAATTTATGAAAAAGCTTTAGCCTACGGTTCCTGAAACTAGAGTCTTACAGGCACCCGATGGTGAAGATTTGGTGATTCTAGCTTGCACCGTTTTTGACCGATCCACCCGTGTGACAGACGGACAGACAGACAGACAGAATTGCGATGGCCAAGACGCGCTGAAAGCAGTAGCTGCTTTCGCGCGTAAAAATGCACCAAATTCGATTTCAACTAGGGCTCTGTCCTAGACCCCGCTAGGAAAGCTTACAGCGCTCCCTCAGAACTTCTAGCTAAATTTTTTGGGGGTCTTACTTCTAAGGGAAGGAAAAGAGGAGAAAAGGGGAGGGCACGGAAAGAGAGGGAAGGAATAAAAGGGGGAGGGGCTGAAAGGGAAGGGACAAAAGGGAAAAAAGGAGGGAAGGGAAAGGGGAGACGAGCCCCCTCAATTGAAATTTCTGGCTACGCCACTGACGGCATGTTACCATTTGTGTGACAACTTAGTCAATCGCTTGACTTTGCACTGACCTTGGTACGTGACACCGACCTGTCTCAGCAGCTTGGCGTCGGCTGCAAACAGCGTGAGGCGACGTCCAGACCGGAACGTGACCAGCAGCCGGGCTTCAGTGACTGACAGCGACATCGGACGGACATCATCAATGTGTTTACGAGCCCAGCCACTGGGCACTCGCACTGACCACACGCAGTGGAGGTCGGCCACGTATAAGCGACTCGTTGTACAGCATACCTGTGATGACAACGACATCGAGGACGACAACAACTACTACTACTACTTTGAGTTTTGTTTAACTAGCCGCAATTGCGCCCGGTACACCAAACGTAAACTTTCAGGAATCTTTGGAGCAGAACGTAAAATGCGGAGTAACGGAAACTATATAATACGGAGGATGCGCGTGTTCTAGTTTTTCAAGTCACTGTCCGGGCATGCAGTGTTGTTTGCCACACTTTTTCTGCGTAGATAAATAGTTGCTGTTGATTTGTTTAAGTTTGCTTAAACGAAAAGCAGTAAAAGGTAACTAGCAACGTGCGAACTTTGAATTATTCCATTAGATTGTTAGATTGTTACTTAATTATCATTTAATTTAAATCTGCACGATTTTGACCGTACTGCATGCAGTACGATAAAAATGGTTCAAATTTAAAGGGCCGTTTGGGTTTTGCCACCAGAGTCTTTACCACTGGACCTCAAGATTCTCGTTATAGACCATAATAGGGTTCTGTGTTCGCCATGGTGTGCCATTTTTAGCTTTCAGAGAGTTTAAACACCTTTCGCGGCGTACGAAGCAGAACGTATAGGCCGAAAGATCCACTACCGCTTTGCGTTTCGTCCACGGTGTATGTACTTAGACCACGTTAATAACATCTAAAATCATACAGAATGACGCTGCTGGGTGACTACTGCCAATACCTGTAGATCGTGTGGATCGTCCATGCCTGTGATGACGACACGGTCGAGCCATCGACAGTCGGACGCCGAGAAGACTTCGACGGTGCCGTAGCCGGCGCAGACGACGTACACACGGTCAGCGAACTGAGCAACTCCACGCACCGGGCAGTGGGTGTTGATGCTCGCCAGCTGACGAGGACGATCCGTCTTAGCTCGCTGCAGTCCTACAACGAAAGATACCCGTCGCTTAATATATAGACGAAAAAACGCCAGCGCCATAAAGTCGTTTAACATTTCAGCATCATCAAACATCCATAACCTGCATGTTTAATGTCTCATAACATACTTGCTGTTTGTGTGCGCAATTAAACTTGAAAGCAAAATGCAGGGGGAGACGATTTAATCAGGGAAGCGTTCAATATTTCCAGCTATAACGGCAAGATATTTTTTTTCGAGAGTGCAAACAATCAATTAATGCTTCAACCTCCAACTCTCTTGACGATCTGGTGCTTAAGCCAGAGTCGCGTGCTGGACTGCGGCCATCCGTTAAGTGTCTGCCACCAGCTGTAGGCGACTTGTGCCAGCGTACTAAACGTTCTCTCCCCGGCGTAGATCATCGCCGTCTTGTAGTGACGTACGTAAAGCATCACGAACGCTCGCATCAGGATCAGCTCTTGTACTTCCAGCGGCGTCTGCTCGATCAGCTGCGATTCACATAACATCAATGCACAACATTTAAACTAACAAAAATACGTGGGCTCAGTGACGACTTACTGTGCTTCCGTCCGCCCAAAGCTGTGCAATTCTAACCATAGATGTTAAAAACATTGATTTGCAAATTTAAAAAAAACATTTTAAAAACATGTTTTTTCACATTTATAAAAAAAACATTATTACAAACATGCATAAAAACATTAAACTGCAGATGTTTTCAATCGCTACTTTTTTCGCCATTATAGGTCCTACACGCAAAGAATATCTAACTCAGATAATCAAAAACAAAAACCTACCATTTGTAAAGACCAAAAACCGGAATGTACTGAATGTACAGATCAAAAACAGTTGGACGCAACTTGCCCATGAGAAATAAATCATATTTGTAATTTGTACGTTTATGTTTTAACAAGAACAAAAAACACATTAAAAAGCATAAAAAAACATAAAAAATAAATAACATAAAATTTTTTTTAAACATTTAAAAACGTAAAAACATGTTTTTTTGAAACTTTAAAAACATAAAAAAATGTTTTTACATCTATGATTCTAACTGTAACCCTAACCTTGGGCTTTGATCTATTGGGCCGAAAATTGGCACAGCGGTTACTCCAGCACTAGTAAACATTTGCATCAATTTCGGTTTCTTTGCGCCTTTTCTTTTTCGAGTTCGAGCTTGTACAGAAACGGACGGACGGGCGGGCGAGCAACACCCGTAATGCGGCCAGTTAAGACGGCCGCACAATAAATAACAAAGCTATATTATAATTAAAACACCGTGAGTCATAAACTATAATATCCATAATCTTCGCCATAATCGCGAGTTTATCTTTAGGCAGACAACATAAAACCAAGTGTATACACGTACATAGTACGCTGATTTCAATATTAGTATTTCACAGGGTAGCGTAGTAATGTGGTTACAATACGATGGGAAACTTAACGACTTTTCCATTGCAAAGTTTCACTTAAGTGCATTTCTGGAAGAATATGTTGAGAATAAGTCGACATCGGACGATTATATGGAAAAGTGTTTGCTGTCTTGTACTTCTGGGCTGGGTAGGAGTTGTATGCATTTTTATGTCCAGAGCATTTCTTATTTTTATATGCGAGTATAGGTTATAGGCTTAAAAAAATTTGGGTTCTCGCTCGAAATTTGTATAAATTTTGTACACGGGGCGCCAAAAGTTTGCCTATAAGCGCGAAATCATGCCGATCATATTGGAGTCATTTTTAAACCTTTGGGACAAAAATGTTGTTCTGGGCTAAGAAACACATTTAAAACAATATTTAGCGCATTGAAGAACTATGTTTACGGGGTAGCACTACTAAACTTCCTCCGGTAAGGCCAAATCATGTCCGAAGTTTGTATTTTCGATCACATGATTTGGCTAAAAAATAAAATGCAGATTTGATTCATTGAACTAACAAATTTAATACTCAGTGCACATACAATATCATACAGATAACACATTTTAATTAAATGGATTCTTGTAGGCATAATTCTGCACTTGCAAAAGCAACCTTTTCCATGCGGCATGGACAAGTGGATCGATCTGCACACCTGCCACAGTTATAGGCCATGATGTCACTGTCGACTGCTGATTCAGAGTTTTGCAGCACGTCACTGAAACATTTTGGTCGAAAAATGACAGTTAGCCTACAATAAAAAAGACTCCAGTTAACGCTAAAATGCCTTGTACTGGTGTGATATGAAAGGAGCCAGTGTTTTTGTTCACAGAGCATTTTCTTGAAATATATCACCGGGCCATGGCTTCATCACATCAAAATTTGCCTCCAGGACATGATGTTCTAGGCTCAAACATACTCGATTATCTATCCTCTTCCGCTCTGGCTGAGTCTGGCATCCTAGATCCACTGCACTTTGTGTATTACCCAGAGAATGACTTCTATGTTCCAGTGACACAATTATTGCAAGACTCGTATGAACGAAAATACAGATTTCGGACATGATTTGGCCTAATCGGAAGCAATTTAGTAGTGCTATCATGTAAACAGTGTTCTTCAATTTACCAAATATCGTTTCAAACGTATTTCTTAACCCCCAAAAAACTTTATGTACATAATTTATTTTGTTCCAGTCGTTCAAGAAATGACTGCGATATGATCGGCATAGCTTCGCGCCTATGGGCAAACTTTGGGGGCCCCATGCACAAAATCTAGAGATTTCGAGCGAGAGCCCAAATTTTTTTTGAAGCTTAACCTATACTTGCGTATAAAAATGAGAAATGCTCTGGACATAAAAATGTATACAACTCTACTCAGCCCCTAGAGTATTGATGTTTGACTCACCGTGTAGAACCACTTTTTTGTGTTCTCTGTGACTAACTATCACTAGGTTGATATTCATTCAATTCGCGAAATCTAAGGCCCGGGCCGTGCTTAAGCTAACTGTATGTAACTGTAATAGCAAATAAAAGCCTCAGTTGATGCGCCCGTAACTCGAAAGTATTTACACTGACTATATTCAAGGATCGCTTACGCATGGTCCGTCGTAGTGAATAGGAAACGGTATCGGCTTCTCAGAAGCGTGCAACTCTGAAACGCAGAAAAAAACAGTGGGTTCGTCTTTTGAACGTTTATTCTGTGACGAAGTTTACCAAGATTTTCTTAAGTAAGAAGTAATTACGCTTCATTTTTTCTTGAGACAGTATTCATATTTAAAGCTATACTAAATAATGTAAACAATAATGGGTCTTTTGTTCTAGCGTCCACCACCAGGCAAAGCTTTATTTGCAACTCTTGCTTTAAATTTTTGTAGTTTTATAAATACTTTAGTCAATCTGGGCCGCTAAAACATTGTTTTATTTTACATGTAATCTACATCCTGTCTTTAAGTCCCGAGCCATGGCGCTTACGGTATAATAACGTTGTTTTGCAATAATAACATATTCGTTTAATGAACAAAGTTGGCAAATGCAACTACGTAAAATTAACAGGCAGTTACACACTGAAAAGTTACAAGAAAAAACTACAAAACAGTAAGAACAAAAAACATTGTGACTAATATAGCATGCGCAGGTCTCTTTGCAACATTTAACTTGCGCTCTTTCAATTATGTTTTAACAAGGTGTCCCATAAAAATCACTGCTGTTTCTCGATTCGTTCAACAACATGATTTAATTCAATACTGGCCACTCACCGTTTCGTCCAGTTAGCTTGTCTGTTGACACACAACCGCCCATTGCACAGTTAGCTCGTTAACGCGACTTCACAACGGTCTTGCTATTATTTCACCTGCTATAGAACCAAACTTCATAAAATATTAGGCCTACACATCATCTCTTGATAACAATAACGTTGCAAACTGCAGTTCCCATTTCGAAGTCACAAATCTGGAACTACAATCGCTGCAGGAGGAGTATTATTGAGGCTTCAAGAAACGTGCAAACCACAATTAAGTTTATATTTCATTTTTGGGCCGACCGCCAAGCTGTAAACTTAAAAGTCGGCCCTTTGTCGTGGTTGTCGTCCGTCTGTCTGTCTGACCGTCTGTCTGACCGTCTGTCTATCTGTCACGGATGTATTGTGGCTAAAAGGTGCAAGATAGAGCCAAGGTTGCTATTGATCACTAATAGGAAGTCGCATACTGGCTTTCGAATGACATATAAATCATCGACCTTAGATGACCATCAAGGTCAGTGACAACCAGTGCGGTCGGTCCCACCCTATAGTGACAGCTGGAATTCTTGTTCAAGTACCTCTACTTTTATGGTCACGATACGCAGGTCTAAACTTTACAGACAAACAGATGGACGAACAGACAGACAGACAATCCAAAGTGGCAATACCGCGCTTCGCATTGTGTGCACCATTTTGTTTCAAAAAAGGACAAAACTTCTCAACAATGTCATGACTGCTTACAGTGAAAGCGAACACTCGGCCTATAGCTGCTTCTCTCGCAAATACTCGCGAAGACGCGGCGCAACGGCTTGGCATGTTTCTTAGTAAAATGATTGATTTATGAATTATACCTGATAGCAGGGGACAATCATGCCAATCAAACAATCTCCACCAATGACAGAAGTAGGCCTACTATTATAAATTATACATCCAACTTGTTAGGCCTAACACTTGCGTCTTTTTTCGACGTCAATCGTTCACTACTAGAACAAAGTAGTTCTTGTTGTCCGTACGAAGTTTGGCGCCCAAACAGCGACTCGATGCTTTCTATTGTTCAATCGTTACGCAAGGCAGAACGTTGCGTGCGAGGTGCTATACTGTGCCTCACAGGCACAAGTGAAGCGAAGCACAGAGACAGCCACTGTTTATGGTTGTAGCCCACTGACGCCACACTCACATTATTAGTCCGCCCGAAAACGATAGTTTTCGGAAGGACTTATGTTCTGCTGTGGTTTTTTTTCTTTCTTTTTTTAGCCGCGTAATCTCCGAGCTCCGTCTGCCGATCGGCGCGAAATTTTGCACGATGCTCGACGCTGCGTTCAATTTTATAATCCCGGTCCAAAACTTTGGGGGAGCCTCCCCCAAAAATTTTTAGGGGCCAAAAACATGCAAAATTTGGCCCGATTTCGGTCGACGTCGAAGTTTGGCGGCGAATATCTCCGGAACGGATGAAGATATTCAAAATCGGTGAGTTATTCATTTGACAGCGATTCCTCCCGCGTTAGTCGAAACAAGTCCAGTGAAGATCGGTCCAGTAACCTTGGAGATCTAGATGTGAGTTTGTACCCACCGAAAGCGCATTTTTCTGAAGACCATATTTCGGCCCTAGGGGGTGCTGCGCTTCCAAATTTTTACACATGCTAGAGAATGACCAAGTCTAACTAGCGCACCCCCCACCGGAAATGGGGGCCCCCTTACAACTTTTTTCAAAGGGGAGTCAAAAATTGGCTTAAAATGCAATAAAGGAGCGCTTTTAACTTCGGAGTTAAAGCGTGTAGCCCGACGAAACTTTGGCACTTGACGCGGCTCTAGGTCGCGGTGATAACGCACGTACAACTTTTGGGGCCACCGCCCCCTTAAAATGTGGGAGGGCAAAAAACGTCCAAAATTTAGTACGTTTTACGACAACTTTCGAGTTTGACCGCAAATATCTCTGAAACCGATGAAGTTAGCGACAAAATCTAAAGGGCGTTGACGAGAAGAATCCTTTGTGCGTTGAACAAAAAAAATTGGTGAAATTCCGTCCACCACGAACAAAGTTATAAGCGCTCATTTTGACCTACCCTAAGTCGCATTTTTGGAAGACCATATTTCGGCCCCTAGGGGATGCTGCGCCCCCAAATGTTTACACGCGCTAGAGAATCACCAAGTCTTACTAGCGCACCCCCCAACGGGGGCGGGGGCCTTCCTTACAACTTTTTTCAAAGAGGAGTCAAAAATTGGCTTAAAATGCAATAAAGGAGCGCTTATAACTTCGGAGTTAGGGGGTGTAGCCCGACGAGACTTTGGCACTTGACGCGACTCTAAGTTGGGGTGTTAATGCAAGTACGAAATTTGGGGGCACCGCCCCCTTAAAATTCGGGATAACAAAAAACGTCCAAAATTTAGTACGTTTTACGACAACTTTCGGGTTTGACCGCGAATATCTGTGAAACCGATGAAGATAGCGACAAAATCTAAAGGGCGTTGACGAGAAGAATCCTTTGTGCGTTGAATCAAAATATTTTGTGAAATTCCGTCCACCAAGAACAAAGTTATAGGCGCTCATGTTGACCTACCGTAAGTCGACAATGCGCATTCGGCGTATGCCAATGCATTTGAGTACGGGCCACGTGACTTTGATGCCGGGGAAATTTTACCCCCACCCCTAATATTCTCCCAGTCGGACTTAGGGCGCCGGGCGGACTCACGTTGGGCTTTGCCCCAAATTTCTAGGTTGTTTATGTTTTGCTACAAATTTTTTGTTCAACGATCATCGCGAAAGTTTGCACGTTGGTGAGAACTAGGCCGAATTTTATAATGCCAGTCCAAAATTTCTGGGGTCACACCCCAGAAAAGGTTTTGGGGCGAAAAAAGAAAAATTTGGCCCGATTTCGGACGACTTCGAAGTTCGGCAGCGAATATCTCCGGAAGGGATGAAGATATTCGAAATCGGCGAGTTACTCGTTCGACAGCGATTCCTCCCGCATTAGGCGAAACAAGACCGGTGAAGTTTGGTCCAGTAACCTTGGAGATCTCGATGTGGAATTGTATCCACCGAAAGCGCATTTTTCGGAAAACCATACTTCGGCCCCTAGGGGGTGCTGCGCCCCCAAATTTTTACACGCGCTAGAGAATGATCAAGTCTTACTAGCGCATCCCCCACCGGAAATGGGGGCCCTTTTACAATTTTTTTCAAAGGGGAGTCAAAAATTGGCTTAAAATGTAATAAATGAGCGCTTATAACTTCGGAGTTAGGGGGCGTAGCTTGACGAAACTTTGGCACGTGACGTGCCTCTAGGTTATGGTGTTAACGCAAGTACAACTTTTGGGGGCACCTCCCCCTTAAAATTTGGGAGGGCAAAAAACGTTCAAAAATCGGTGCGATTTACGAGAACTTTCGAGTTTGAGCGCGAATATCTCTGGAATCGATGAATATAGCGACAAAGTCTAAACGGCGTTGACGAGAACGATCCTTTCCGCGTTGAACAGAAAAAATTTTGTGAAATTCCGTCCACAACGAACAAAGTTATAAGCGCTCATGTTGACCTACCCAAAGTCGATAATGCGCGTTCGCCGTATGCCAATGCATTTGAGTTCGGGCCACGTGACTTTGGTGCCGAGGAAATTTTTACCCCAACCGCTAATTTCCCCCCAATCGGACTAAGGGCGCCGGGCGGACTCTTGTTGGGCTTAGCCCTAGATTGCTAGTTTAGACCTAATTTGTGTGACAGTGTGCAATCATGTGGTCGAGCATCGCTAGTACAGTGAGACGTTACGGTAACTTGTGATCAGTGTAGGCCTATCATGGCCTATATACAGGCAAGCCATGCAGCTGTTGGCCACAGCGCTTATAATTGCGACAACAGGTAATAAAAATTGCTATTTACATTTTCAAAATGTACAGTAAAGCAATTCAGCGTTTGCAATGTGGGTCTGGAGGAGAACGGGGAAGATCAGCTGGGCTGACATGGGGTAGGCCTATAACGAATGATGAAGTGCTGCAGAGTGTTCACAAAAACAAAAACATTTTGAACAATGGTCGGACCGTGAAAGCATTGGAGATAATTTAGCCTACAAGTTACAACACGCTATAAGAATGATCATCTAACTAGCCTACATCTTTTTTGATGGGTCATGCCCAATCTCTATCAAAAATTTCATCGAAATCCATTCGTAACCTTTTTCAGTTAGAGCCTATTTTGCATACAATCGTGTAGACACCAAACAAGTTTTTAGTCAGAGGTAACTATAGACTGCACGCTTAAAGGCGCGTGCAAAAAAACGAAACAAACTAAACAGAAATGAATTAGGCCTATTGCATTGCCAGTTCGTTCGCTTTGTAACTGACAGTTCAGTTCAGTTCATCTCTGTCGCGTTGTTCGCGTCTTTTTAAAAGCATCAACGCGTGTCACCGCCATATCTCACAGTTATTGGTTATGATCGACCTATATCACAGATTGTTTATATCGGGCCAATAGGCATACGCAGTGCACAATACGGATCTATAGGTACTCTCAGCATATGCTATAGGCTATAGCGTTATTGGCTCGACACAGTACGTGTCTGTATTCACGATGTAGAGACGGCATGAAAATGCTGTGAGCTCGTATTTATGAGGCCACTGTTGTAAAAGACCACCGACGTAATATTATGTGCTTATCTCGTGATGTTTAGGCTAAAGCAAGGACACACTAACAGCAACCAGTAGAGTAAGAACTAAAAAGAGAAGGCCTGGCCTATAGTAGGCCCAGTATAGTAAGCAAGTATAGGTTACAGTAGGGGTGTAAAATAGCCTACTGTGTTCAAGCTTACTAATAGCCGGGGCAAACTAAACAAAAAAGCCGCAATGCGTCCTCACACATTCAACGGTACAGTATTTTATTTCATCAATTTTATTTTATCAGCTGATAACAACACTAACAATACCAGAAGAACGACGACTTCATTCGCACGACAATCAATAATAATGTATACAATCAATAATAATACTGTAAAGCAAGTAAGTAAAACGTGAATTTATACAGCGCATAATCTTAGAATAAACCTCTAACCTCCAATGTGCTACTGTTCAGTTCCCTGTAATTAAACCGAATCACGGCCTCATGCTATACATAGCGGCACACGCGTAGCCTGAAATTGGAGTTGTGGCGAAAGTGGGATAAGGTTCCTGGTCCTTGAAAGCGGTCTCGAAGAGCGCTGTGAACTCCCTCATCGGGGTCCGGGGCGAAAACACGGCCGCAAGTGCATTTGGGGCACGAAGAGCTCTCGGAAGTCACGCGGTAGGTACAATATATTTTGTTCGTTCTACTGCACAAAGCTGCATTGCATTTACAGCCAAAGTTGGGGCGCTCCCTAGACTCACCACCTACGGCCTACCCTTTTCCCTGGCTACGCCAGTGCAGAGCGGCCCGAAAAGTCAGCGACCGTACCACGTCTGTGTCGTAACTTGATTACATATTCACCGATTTACAGCAATATATCACTGACCAAAAATCATGTTAAAAATTATCCTTGTCAATGACATGCTGAGACAGCAGAAAATTGCAGATAAGTGATCAGCAAAAATTTCTCTACATCTCAAACGTATTATAGCTACACACCTTGTGAAATATCAATGTCAGCTAGCTCACTGCAGTTTGATGCCAGCTTCTGTATGCTAATATTTCACATGGTAGTGTAACGCCACAGTCTAAGCGTGGAATCTTAACTAATTGGTTTAGAAAATTGACCAATAATAGCAAAAAATTAGCCTATTCATTCAGTGTAGGTACACTCTGTCAATTATTCCGGGTATATCTAATTCTAATCTAAGCTGTCGTTGTTAAAGCAAATTTCTACCATTGAGATTCGCACTGTGAATAAATAGTGACATTGTCCTGGTAATGCGGCACATATTTAACAATAAATACAATTGACATAACATAGAAATTAATTTATATATATGCTAGAGTTTTGCAGTATATCGTGTTTGTGATAATGAATCAAATATCGGTTATTTTCCCATCAGCTGGCATAATTTTAATTCTGACCACATTAAACTCACATTAGACTCACAAGTGCTGCCAGTTAAAGTGGTCAAAACACACTACTAGGAAACAGATGGTGAGATACTATTAATACAATTTTGGAAACTACTTAGGTCAGGACTTCAAAATAGCACTCATGTATCGGACTTCAAAAAATGTCCCTACCATCACCAGAAACAAACTTCCAAATTTGTTCCTCGTAATGGTGAGGACCTTTTATGAAGTTCGATCCATCATCCATGAGTGTTATTTTGAAGTCCTAACCTAAGTAGGTCTAGTTTTAAGCGTAGTTTTCTATGCTGTATAATATATCACCATCAACTTACGAATGTGTTGAATAAATATTAACAACGTCGAAAAATACTAGCAGTTTAAACTGCAACTGTGTCAAAAACCTTTTTTGCAAGTAAGGTCAGTTAAAAATTATCCATAGTATTGTTTAAATAGAAGTTTTGACACAGCAGCAGTTTTCCCAACTAGTCAATCGTCAAAATTCACGAAATCACATAACGAATTAAAAGCTTAAATGGTTACGGTGCACATTTTATACAGTCGAAATTAATCAGGCCTATTAATAGAATAACTCAGCGGATGCCCGTGATTAGCCTATGAAGCCGTCGTCGTGTGGAGTGAAAGCTGTCGCCATAGTGACTAGACATGACGTCACGTGACGTCACATTTTCGGTTTCGGTCGCGTGACGGTTGCTAGGCAACGCGTCACGTGATGGTCCGTTGGTTGCTTGGCAACGCGCGTGTGGTTGCTAGGTAACGGCGGGACGGCGACGGCGTCGGGTGTCGTACCAGCCTGAAAGCGGACAGTCCATTGCCAGCGTCTGATAAGCTTCGTTGCCTAACAACACGAACACGGCACAAGTCACGGCGCGGGCCGGCTGGTCCATACAATAATGGCACAAGTCTTGCAGATAGTCCGTCAAATTAGCTACAGTTAACTGAGCATAAGGCTAAAATTGGCTTTAGTTCTCGTCATTGTTTCCGTAAATCCGAACGTAGCACTCAGTACTAGATACCGCACTGCTGTATTGGATTAACGAGTATACGTGGTATTATACGAGCTTGGGCTATACCACTTCAGGCAGTGTGGTATCGTACTTAAACCACGTTCAGATAGCAGCGACTATACACCGTTTTTTGCTTGATGTCGCACGAGTGTAGCCGAAAATTGCGAAAACAGTATTAATGCTAGCCGAGTGTGGTATAACTTCAATGAATATTTGACTGTTGATTAATTTTGTACATATTACCTGTCGTTCAGTGTTTGCCAGTAGGCTACTTGTACTGTACTGTTTCAGCGATGTACAATTGTACATTCGTAGATAAGGATTGTAAGGTCATTTTCAATAGCAGCGTCTCCAACTTTTGCGTCGATTTCCAGTAGCAGATAACCGAGGATAAAAACGCGTAGCCACCCCACGCCCATGTCGGCCGAAATTTTGGATTGATTCTCTGAATAGACTGCCAATGTTTAGCTAAATATTCGTGTGAGTAATTTGCAGGTGACGACCTGTAGGGCCGAGATACACCAATGTTACAGACAGAATGACAGTCGTACTTACGGTGGTAATACTGCGCTTCGCTTTACCTGCATCGAGTGTTAAAAATTAATGATAGTAGAAACTTTAATTTATACTGCCGAAACACTGGCTACACACACCGCGCGTGTTGCATCGTTTGATGTAGTGGTTGGCGCACGGGAACATGTTCTGTACGAACGCGTAGAGAGCCGTGTCGTAGACCCGAAGTTTCGTTCTCGTGTTGATCGTGTTGTGAAAGCCGTCCGCCGGCGACGCGTACGCGTTCGCGTTGAAAAAACTCTGAACTCCCTCGCCCTGCGACAGTAACAATAAACTGGTAAAAAAATTACATTTAAGGAGGGGTCCGAACAGTTGGTGTTTTTTTGACGACCGTTCGCACGGCCGTCCGGACCGCCAGTGTGACCCCTCCTTTAAACCAGCCACATCGGCGGCTTCGTGGGTTGATTGGGTAGGTCGGGCCAAAAATTGCAATATCCCGACGGACACTGCGAATTTTCGACAGAAAAGATTATAAGTGCTCAAATGTTGATTTTTCCCCGAAAGTTTTGCAAAATAGTGGGTTTAGCCCGTTAGCCCCAAATTTTGCATTTTTTTGGTCTCAAACAAAACAGCGGCGCATGTTGCGCAAAAACGAATAGAGCTGTAAGTTGGAATTTTTCAGCAGACAGCTGTAAACTTCGGACTGAGGAGATTACACAGTTTACGTAACTTTTCCCCTAAATTCCCCGAGAAGCAAATTCTCAGGCTTAAATTTTGCACTTTGCACGAAAATTTTCCGACAAGAAAAATTGTTCAGACAAGATGAAATTTGGTTCTGGGGCAATTGCTCCCTTGCCAATATGTCACTGTTTTTCGGTTTTAAAGCTTGAGCTCTACCGTTGGTCTCAAACTTTAGTATTTGATTTGGAAGTTTTAGCGTTACAAGTTGGCTCACATAAGCTTAACGATCACAGGCTATACAGTTTGTATGCTTACCCTGATGCTTACTGCAGCTAATCACTAAAAGGGTACTTATATGTGTGCAACTGTTGCAGTGCAACAGTAGGCACCGTCTAACAGTGTCGGCAACGTACGGCGCAACATCGCAGCGACCGCCACGCACACTTGAACGTCGAGTGCCCACTGTTGCTCACACTTGTGCAGCAGTTGCACAATGTAAACACTTTCGATAAACCTTAGAACTAGTTGTGGCTTAATTGTATAACATGTTGTACAACTATGTTGTAGCGTATTAGGCCTACAGCAATAATTCGAAGTAATGTAGTTTGGGGTTACAACTTACAACGGCTATCAACCATTTCAACGTGCCTATATGAGGTGACTGGTTTCTGAGCTAGAGCGACACGTTCTCGGAATCAAGAATTTAACGTAACCTATCGCCATTTGGAACTGTTTACGTTGCAGCTCTTCGACTAACCTTGCTACTCGTAGTCTTGGAGAAACGGGATAGACTCCGCCGACCCTATAGGCCCTATCGGCTTTAACACGTCGAGTAGCATCTGCCTCACAGATGTCTATACTTGCATGTTGTTACATAAGCTTGGCCCAGAAGCTAGTTAATACGTGTATTTAACTCTACTACTAAAAACGCATTTACCACTATCCCACCAAGACTAATATTATGTTTTTATTGGTTTATTATTTACCGTATTATATTATACACATATTTTATTATTATTCATTACCTCCGTGCGAAAATAAGCAGGTTATGTTTTTACATCCGCGTGTTCCTCCGTCTGCCTGTTTCTATGTTGGCGAGATCACTGCATGAAAAGTTAAAGACGTTGGAACGGAATGAGATGCCATTTGGCGCGGATACTCGTTGGACTTCGTTATTTATTAATTTTCGTTTAATCACGTAATTAACTCATGACCTTTTACTGTCATTGCTGTCAACACCCTGTTTTAAAGATAATATTTTACAAGATATGTAGCGACACTTTTTATGGTGCTGGAAAGTTTAGTGATAGTTTCGTGGCAAATTGTCTCCCGAGACTATCAGTAAAGAATTTTCATAAAAAAAACCTTTACAGTTTTTGGCAAAGATATGATAATAAATAAAGATAGGCCTATGGGTTGTTTTTTGGTGGGACACGGTGTATACGTACAAAGTAAGAGTCGGGTCCCCGCGCGGCGTTGGTGTTCGCCCACCAGCCGCTGCGCATAGCGTGCGAATAGATGTCGGCCAGCTCGTCTCGCACGTGGCTGCTGAGGCTGACCGCCGCCAGGTTGAGGATGCCGATAGCCAGAGACTTGAGTAGCATGTCATCCAGGTGGCGCGGTCGCTCGTCGTAACACAGGATGTTATCCTCCGGAGCCGCCGTCACTGGAGCGGCTGCCACCGCACCAAGTGCTCGCACCGGCAGATCTATACACAGCAACAAATTAACAAGAAAAGCCCAGCTAACGCAAAGGGGAACGCGCGACAGCGGTGCATATGTTTGAAGGCCCGGTGCAAACAAAATCTAAGCTCACCGATCCCAGGAACGATGTTTCATTTTACACTCGCCAGAGAGCGCGACAGGTCTCATACAGCCGTATTGGCTAAAAATAGCAATTTTTTCTATCCCTTTTTCGTTTAGCGCCCTCGCTAAAGGTGACTCTTTTCGAATTTTGAAAAGTTTTACGGATCCTGAAACTAAACTTTTCCAGGCAGCCGACGGTGAAGATTTGGTGATCCTTGCTAACTTACACCGTTTTTGACCGATCCACCCGTGTGACGGACAGACGGACAAACAAACAGACAAACAGATAAACAGACAGAATTGCGATAGCTAAGACGCGTTACAGCAGTCGCGCGTAAAAATGGTGCCTGTAACCCATTTAAGAGCTACGGAGCATCAACTGCCATACGTGATCACACAGTATTTTCTGCCACCCGGCACAGGTGAACGCGTCCCGCCTCAACCTCAGACAGGTAAGCCGGCACTCGATTTATCTACCCCGGAGAAATGGAAAGCTAAGTTGACCTTGGTGTTTTAGAATAAAAATTTTTCTACAAAAAGATTTCCCGACAATTTTCCGAGTGTCCAAAATTTAGGAAAGCAACCCACTTGCCTTGGCAGAGTGGGCATTGGGCAAGGAGTTGCTCATCGCCAATGTTGGCTGCAGTGCGGCTATACAAATTGACCTGTCGGGTCGTCGGGTGGAAATGGAACGTCGTCGACTCCGAGAGCTCGGTACTCGGGCACATCGGACAACGTCTGGCGACGTCCTATGACCGCGACGCGACCGTAAGACTTGTAGTAAGCGCGTCTTAAGTCGGGTCGGTCGGAGAGCAGGAAGCGTAGCACGTAGCAGGCGCGACTGACCGCTGCGTTCGGTACGACCAGCGCAGCTAAATACACCACACATGTATAGTCGGTGACGAATTGACGACAATAAAGAGAAAACGAACAACAAAAATATATAAAAAAATACCAGACAAACACACAATATATAAACTCTAGGGCTATAGTTCAGTCGCAAGCCTATTCTAGCTAAGTCTTGACAAATTGTACAAGAGCAGTGACTAGCATAAAATTTTCACTACAGCCTTCCTAATATTCTTTTTAAAATTTTGTTTTGTTTACCTTATAAAACAAGTAATTTAGGCAAGAATGAGCCATGACAACAAAGGTTAATCGACAAAGTGTGAGACTAATTAATTCTCGAAAATTGATAGGGTTGTAACTGAGAGTCATGACTTTTACACGGTGGGCATAATTAAATCCGACAGGGGAAGATTTTGTAAGAAGAATTTTGCATGAAGAATATTTATTCGTTTTTCAAAATGTTAAACGGCTAAATGATCAAATGTTGTAGCTATCATAGGAAACCATCTCAGAGCAACGGAGCGTCACCTGCCGCATGGGATCACACAACGTTACCTGCCACCCGACACATGTGAATGCAGCCTGCCTTAACCCCAGCCAGATAGGCCGGTACTCGATTTACGTACCCCGGAAGGATACAAGTCTGAGTTGGCCTTAGTGTTGGTTTACCGAGACGGTTTACTTGTCCGCGGACAGCCACCCATCCGAGTACTAACCATTTGATAGGGACCCGACGACTAGGAATCGAACCAACGACCTTGCGATCACAAGTCAAACGTCCCAACCACTACACTACCAAGCCACCCAGATGTGTTTTCGGTCGTTTCGTGCCTGACTCACCGACAACGGGAATGCCGTAAGCCTCGGTGAACTTTTCATAGAACTCTTCAGCGATGCCGAACGGCCTCATCACGTGACGTAATCGCAGTGTTTCCGGTACGGGTCTGATGACGTCACACGAGTTGGACTCGCTGGGCTCGCCGGCACGCGGCTGCTCGCCGACTGGTAGAGCTGCAAAACACACGATGATTAATTATTTTTTGCAGCGAAGGTATACGAAAAATAATGACCAGTTCACACCTCGATGCCGACTGAACTCAACTCAACTCAATTGCTCAACGCGTGGTCTGTGCACAGCAGCATGACGTCACAACGCTAATGACGTCATTGCATTGTCACCCACAGTCACGACAGTTGAGTTGAGTTGAGTTGCGTCGTAGGTGTGAATAGGCCATAAACTTCTTCCCATAGGGCGGCGCTGATTTCTGTCTTTTTAGCTCTCAGCCAGACAACAGCGTACAGTACGAGACTTGGATACAAAACTGGTGCATCGGGCACTGTGCCTGCTTACGTCCCAAGTTTCGCTTGTACTCATTGTGCCTACTCGCCGATAGATGGCCGTGCTGAGTTGACCTGCGTGGCTGGTCACATACCCAGATGGTTTACTTGCCTGCCGTCGGTAATCCATGCTTAATTTTTGCCAACCCAGCCTATTTGTGATATGACAACGGCGGCTACGACAATAATAACAGGCCTACAAAAAGACGCCAAACAGTTTTTTTACTAAAAATGTTAGGCTATGCTGCCGTCGGTTCTATTAATGAGCCTGAAAGCTTCAAGCATTGACAGTAAATGAGGTATAGCACAGGCTGTGATTACCGGAAAGTAAATTATCAGTATGCGTCACTTTCTTCATGAGGTTTAGACGTCTGTCTGATGACATTGAGAGTTTTGGTCATTCTATGGACGTATTATCTAGAGGTTGGCCATGCACCTTTGGAACAACGCCAAAAATATGGCGCAATAGTAGCACGGCTAATTTAGGCTTGCAAGCAGTGAAAACAGCAAAGTCCATTCTTTTGTTGTACAGGAAAAACTTTCCGCGATTGCTAACTGTCTTCGGGTCATGTTTACGACATTTATAGGCTAAGTCGGCCAGTAAAGTAGCACCAGCCGGGTGTATAAAATAAACCTATTGCTGAGCCTGAAGTAGGCCTAAACAAAGATTATCTCACGACCTCGAGGCAAAATACAACTTGGCACTTAAAAGAAAAACAGTTCACGATGTGGACCGAACCAGTCCCGGAAACAAGCAACGTCACTGGCACACTGTGCTCTGCGCGATGGCGATGTGATCTGGAAACGATCAAAGATCTCAAACCTTTGCCGAGAACTGTGCTGCCAACTAGCGAAAACAAAGGACTTAAGCCTATGGTCAATTTACAACTACGACGCCGACGCAACTCAACTCAATTCAACTGCTGAGTCGCGTCGTAGGCGGGAATTGGCCATTAGTGATACAGCTGCAAACTTCTAATGGTAAAGAATTTTAAATAGTTATCCAGAAGTTACAAAAAATCTGGATCACGCCAAAATTTTAACATTTTTCAAATCGTGCCCAACCAGTCCACAAAATTTCATAAAAATCCGTTAATTGTTTTTTTCTGAGTATTTCAGCTAAGAGAAATCGAATGTCCGGGCCTAGAACGATTTCACAGTAAATGATAAAATTCAGGATTAGTAAACCGGCGTCGGCGTTGGTGAAGTTTCAGTCGTTAACAAATCGTATTGTAAGACGTTGCACAAGTCGTGACTAATTCTGTCACGTTCTGTTTCGTATCAGATCGGCACACACGTGAGCAGGAAGCCGAGGCATGCAATCTACTCGACGTGCGTTGGCGAGCGAGCACCTGTCGATGCTGGCGCCACCTTGCGATCACGCCACACTGTACTGGAGTAGGTCACGACGAGTTCTTATGCTTTGCCAGTCTTCAGACAAGAAGCCCAGCTGTCGTCAGGGTGGGCCGACCGTACCACTTATATCCGAAGGCCAGCGTCCGACTTCCGGTCGCGAAAAGAAAGCGATTTCCCAGAGTGACTACAGTCCCATAGACGCTATGGTGATGCTGCTATATAGAACGCTACAATCAACAATACGACACGGTAATTCGACGCACACTGGTGATGGCTGCAGACAGCAATTTTGCACTCGTTATTGCAGCCAAACCGCTACAGACAGAGACATGTATGTTACTATTGACAGTTTATGGGAAACTCGTCATCGCTTTATCCATCGGTACTATCGCCGACTTTCTATGACGTACGGTTTAGTCAACAATACATGCATACAGACGAACAAACGACAAACAAACGATACATCGTGCCCAAAGCTCAACCTAACGGTGAGCCAAAAACTTTTTAAAACATTTCAGGAAAAACGCGCGCTGCTTGAAAATAGGATGTGGTCACATTTAAAGTAAATCAAAGATGTTTTATACGTACCCATGCTACATGTTACTTAAATAAAGAACAAAACAGTTGTAAAACATTTTTACACATCTTTGAAAATGTTTTCTTTTGTTTTGGCGTGTAGGCCTAATCACAGTCTTAAGCCTTCTACTCAATGACAATGAACCGTTTCGGCGTGCAGTTCTGTGTACGCCAGTGTTACTGAGGAATAGCTTCAAAAGTAAACGTCAACTTTGAACCGAATGGCCCTCACCTTGCTTCACTCGGCAGACAGCGGTAGTTTTGCACTGTAAGTAGCCTACTACATGCTGCTACTGTATGAACTGGTCTTTGCCTGCCATTAATTAAGTAACTATGCGCACTCGCTTGTTTACTATCACTGAACCGTGTGATGACCGCGGAGAGTAGCTCATATACTTGAACTGTGACGAAATATAAGTCCAGCGTGTGGCAGCATAAGACTGACAGTAACTGCACCGCTTTTAGGCGGCATTGCTGATGTCGGCTAGTGCAACAGATGCTATTCTGGTGTGGTGCATCCGTCTGTCCGTCTGTATGTGGGTGTACACACACCCTACTAAAACCGTTGGAAGAAATAAAACTCCATTTAACTGTAACACTCGTGTAACTGTAACGTTGTGTTAAACAGGGGCAAACTACAGTCCTCTTACGCTGAGGGAACACCAAAAGCACGCTCTCATTCCGTCCTGCCTCACAAGATATGCTCATCCCCACATCAGCATGTCAGTACTCAATACATGCACGTTGGTCAGCAGCTGGTCATCTGCGCGACCTACGCCAGCATTTTATCGTTCCATGCAGGTTGCCACTTCACGAGTTCACAAACACCTCGAAATCATCGCTTTAAACTACCGCTATAGCCTTTTTCCATCGGCAGCGTTTTGAGACAAACAGTTTCCGTGGCATTTGTCGATTCAGCAGTTAACAATTTTATGGCGTTATTTTTTGGTTGAAATTCATTTCTTGAGCGTTAAGAACGGAAGGCTCTGTGTCGTCAACATTTTGTCGTTTGTGTGGTCTTGCGGCCCAATAGGCCTACAAGCTAGCTCTCTGTCTTAGCGCAAACTATGTCACTCAGTATCTCATTACGAAATTTTAGAAAAACCCGACAGAGCAACATAATGTAGGATACAGTATGTGTAACAATAACGTGAAACTCACCGGAGAAAGCGTCGTAATAGAGATCATCCAATGAGCCTTCCATCTCGACTTCCTTCAGAACTTGGTTCTGATCGCGAGCCGAGAACACTACAACCAACAATCGTACGATACACATAGGCCAGTGTACAGTGAAGAAAATCCGTCGATAGCTTACAGAAACTAGTCTTTAAACAGCATAGGCGTTTAAAACGCGGTTCACGAGGAGGTGTCCACGTCGTATAGATGCTTCCGCAATGAGATCTATAAGCCGCCGATGACTTTTAAAACTTTGTGTGAAATTGCGGCGCACTGTGCCGCGGAGCCAAAATAACGATCAAAAACACACTAAACGGAATATTAAATTTTTCGAATTTCTTGCGGCATCACAATCGAAGTACGTGACGATTCGTCTCTCATGCTAAAGGGTTAAAACTAAGCCCACGCGTACCTGATTAACTGAGCCCATAAATGTTTTTTTCTACTGCAGACTTTCAACTTTTTGTTCATTTATTACAACTATTACAAAATGGCTAAAGCTTCTTTTGTATTTGGACATGCTGTACGAGTAGAGGCCTACACAGTATACTAATGCACCATACAGGGTAATGTAATTTGTCTCTAATTTTAAGTAGCGAAGTTCGCAATAGTTTTCGCTACACTGTTAATTTTTTAGAAACATTGTAGCCTAATATTTAACCTATTTTCTTCTGTGCTTTTTTGCGTCTTTTGCAAAACGTCGCCTGTTTTTTTGCTTCCAGTTCTCACCGCAAAACAAAAACATTTCTACTATGTGATCCTTCTAATTTTAGAGCGTGAGACGTACTGACCATAAAATTAGGAAGCAAACAACAGCAAATACGTTGCTTCGTACAAAAAAGCAGAAGAACAGAGAAACACGGAGTCTACATTATAAGCTAAGTGGCTAGAGTTACCGCCGGTGACGGACAAATTATACAAAAAGAACCCAGCTGTCGCTAGAGTATGCCGACCATACAGCCCTATACTTTCGGACGCAAAAAGCGATTTCCCAGAGTGCATGCAGTCCCATACACGCTACGGTGAAAATGCTATATCGAACGCTACAATCATCGCTATAGATACGATTAGGCGCACGTAAATGATTGGCTGCCAACAGAAATTTTGCATTCAAAAACTGCGGCCAAACCGTTGCAGACAAAGACATGGTTACTAGTGACAGCCTATAGAAACTCGTCATCGCCTTATCCAACGGTACCATTGCCGACCTCCTGCGACGTACGCTTTAGCCGCAATACATGCGTTGCAGACGACGACGACGGACGACGACAGACGACACATCATGCCAAAGACTCGACCTAACGGTCGGCCAAAACGAGACCACTGCCCGCGCGGAGACATGCGTACAGTCGCATAGTCACGTAATTACGACTTTGCGCCCACGCATAATTTTCTCTGCCGTACAATTTTCCCCAATTTTTACGCGCGAAAGCAGAATGCTTCTGGGCGTCTGGGCGTCCGTCCGTCTGTCTGTCTGTCCGTCCGTCCGTCCGTCACACTCGTGGGCTGTATCAAAACGGTGCAAGCTAGGATCACGAAATCTTCACCGTGGACTGCCCCAAGGTCTCTAGTTTATCGTGACAAAATTTCGTGCCACTGGGTGCAGGGG
>Ga0056128_1000343_pt1 | contig 39010 bp, 25 predicted proteins | sample WorMetLIZISLAND2_FD_71113 | JGI IMG/M metagenome (GOLD analysis project Ga0056128, IMG submission 71113) | Marine gutless worms symbiont microbial communities from Max Planck institute for Marine Microbiology, Germany - Olavius geniculatus... ... | reverse complement strand
GCGAAAGAAACGCAAGAATACTGTATGGGTCAGGCGATATTTGCAACTTCGGGATCAGTTTGGCACTTATAATACCTTGCTACCAGAACTGTCGAACAGTCCAAAGTTTTATGCGAATGGACGCATAAAACTTTGGATCGAGGACTGACTTCAGAGACATTAATAAATAGGCTAAACAGTATTCATATATCTTGACATATTGGCAACCCAACAAAAAAGTTGGCCAACTTGTTGTTTCAATCTCGACATGTTGAGATTGATCTGGTGTGTTGGCAACAAGTTGGCCAACACAAAAGTTGTCGAACTTGTTGGACAACATAGCGAACTAGTTCGACAACTTGTTGGCCAACACGAGTTGGCCAACAAGTTGTCGAACAAACTAGCTAAATGGAATTTGGCCTTTACTTTCACATATCATATTCTAATGCTCAGTTATCAGAGATTCATTAACCTTTGCCTATAGCACCAGCTGACTGAAAAAAACGCTGTGCACGAGATAAAGAAAATTGTACTAGCATCTGCAATCTACGGACTTAAAACTTACTTTTAGCACACCAGGATGGGGCAACTACGGGAGAGCTTAGATTCCAGTAGGGGCAGAAATTAAAACAGGGGCACACCAGTCTCCGCTTCAACCACTGCTTGCAAGTGATGTGTATATACAACTGGCAGCTAACTTAACGTCGTTCACACGGGTATACAAACTGTTAATATTGTGACGATATGATGGTATAATGTGTATCATTTTAGTATCAGTTTAACACGGTAGATCGTCAGCTGGCCACATGGCTGTACTGGAAATAGTGGGGGGGGGCAACAGATAGCAGCCCAGGGGGACTTCTGTCTCCCTATTCTACGCTTCGTCTTCCCCTGGGCTCCCAGCCGAGTTAAATTGACAGTGCAATGTAATTACCACCATTTGTTTTTTTTCTATGCAAAAAAGTACAGCCATAACTGACTGGATATTTACAAATTTCAAACAGTCAGTGGCAGGGCTGATCCTGATTCATTGGGGGAACACTTTTCATCACGGGGGGCTTTTCACACGGATTTTCAAAATGTCATTTAAACATCACAGACGGACCCTGTTCCAATATTGTATCAGTGTGAATTAACCAATAAAATACTTTGTATTCAGTCACTGTAATTAACTAACATTATAACACATGCTAACACATGCAACATACCAACTTAACACTTGATAGCACTTCTTCAGTTTTTTTCAGAAACATGAACAGTCAATCCTATATCCTACAGTGACACTGCAGAGTGAAAAAAAACTGTTTTCTTTGAGAAGTATAATTGCATTTAAAGTACCCTTTGGATAACAACAGCCTTTAATCATTGCAAGAATGGTAACGTTATGAGGATTTTCATAATACAGTGACGCAAAAACGAACTTTGCAGCTGAAATGCCAGACATGGTCACGCAGAAGTGAACTATGTGCTACAAATAGTGAGTACATGAATAGGCTGAAAATGTTGTTTCTTATTATCTGGCAACTATCAAGTGTTCACAAACAAATCCAAACTAACAGAAAGTTCACAGGAAAAAAATAATGAGATCACACAAAATAACGTTTTTTCCACACACACACTGCCCTATGTCACAAAATGTCATGGCAGTGAAATGAACGAAAAGCACTTGGAGAGCACAAACCTCCCCAAGAATGGTGCTGCTGTCACCTGGTGAACACAACAGAGTCTCATTTCGTGCTCTAACTCCTAATGGTAAAAAATTCTGGACGATCCACAATGCACAAAAGAATCCTGATTGGCACCAGAATCTTGAGAGCTCTTTGGGCTACACCCCAAACCTCTAAAAATGTCATCAAAATCCATACATAAGTTTTTGAGCAGTCCAATAAACAAACACAGATGGAGGTTGAAACATGGTCTCACGTGTTTGGCAGAGACAAAACTTGACAGAACTTGGTCTATTTCATACGTACCGTATACAGTAAACTATGAGAATTATACAGATGCAAACACATTGCAATGTAAAGCCTAACAATCAGTTCTCAATAATAGCTTAAAATGTGTTACATCACATCAAGTGAAAATCAAAACAATCACAACTGCCTAAGTATGATGACATGACATTATGAATGATTTGCACTACTTAAAGTTTAAACAATTCACCAGTATAAAGAATGAAGAAGCAGTTAGGCTTAAACGGTCTGACAAATAATGGAGTGAAACTTCAAACGATGAGGTTCTGATATGACTTTTCAAAGAGCCTAATTTTGCCATTAAATGTCATTAACTCCTCCAGCAGTCTGTTCCTTCATATATCATATGGCACACGTATGAGGGAAAATCTCAAAAGTCACAAGGACTACTACCGGTATTTATCCCCATTCTCTGTACCGGTGACCAAGACTGCACGGTTCGTGAAAGTAATTCACGCTAAGACTGCAGGTGATGATGAAGCAAAGTCGTTGACCCAGCAATCTCTGAGAACGTCTGAAACACGCAGCTGTAGAGCTGGCTGTATGCAGTACTGGATGTCCTAGGGGCATGCGGTTGTTGTTGACTTGCTTTAGCCAATGTGCTATCATATGGTAGGCCTACAAACAATTAACATTTCTCATCAATATGTATGAAGCTCACAGCAACACTAGATTCAAAGCTGTGTGTCGTGTATGTGCTATCGGTGGGTTGGTGGCATGGCACAGCGGTAACGCGTTGTGTCTGATCAACAAAGTTACTCTACACTGGGTCAGGTTAGTACTTAGATGGGTGACTGCTTGCAGGCAGATAAACCATCTCGGTATATAACCAGCCGCCTAGGTCAACTCAGCCTTCCATCCCTGAGGAGTAACTAAATCGAGTACTGGCTTATCTAACTGGGGTTAAGGTGGAGCACGTTCACCTGTGGTCGGTGGCAGGTAACACTGCGGGATCCCATACAGCAGGTGATGCTCCGTAGCTCTGAAATGGCTACCATTAAGAGCTATAGCACCGCCTTTAACCTTTTTACGAAATGCTGGAATTAATTTTGCACCACCCTGTGTGTACACTGTTTGATTAGAGACAAGACATCAAAGATTATGACAAGACGTGAAGCCAACCAATGAAAAAACAAGTTAACAGTTACCCAACTGTACATCTTTTACAAAAACAAGATACAAAAATGAAAAGAGTGAGAATGAAGGCTGCTGACCGACTGAGCTGGCATTGACGATGGACAGATGAGCGTGAACACTGCGTCCCAGCTGCAGCAGCAGACTCATAGCGTCATCGCAGAGTGGCGGGAACGCTCGACAAAACCGAACCAGTGATGGCAGGGAGGCGATGTAGAAGTCGGGCAGCGTACTGTGAGGCAGCACTAGTCACCATGGACACAACACACAGTACGATACAATATTAGAGATGTGGCAGAAAACCGAAGTCAATTTGGTTTGCTTTTTAAACAAGAAGGTGCGGCCGTTGAGGGGCCGCCCGCTATGGGGCCGTCCTTGCAGTTGAGTACGTCCCGGCAATTTCCCTATCTTTACTATGGGAATTTCGTTTTCCATACGAGTTAAGGCTCACGTACCTAAAACGATATGTAAAAAGAAGTAGGCACGGGACAGACGGACGGACGGAGAGACAGACAGACAGACAGACGGACGGACAGCATCGATACATAATGGGGCCTCCTTCTAGGAAGGACGGCCCCATAATAACCAAACCAAACTTCCCAGACTTTTCAATTCCATTCAGTCGGTTTTCTGCATTATTTGCAGGCAAATAGTGGTTTCAAAGGAAAACTGCCCTATCGACTGTCCAATGTCCATGAGCATTGCAGCAAACAAGTGAAGTGCAAACATACACGTATAAGGTGGAAAGCTAATAATTAAATGTCATAAAGACTTAGTGATAATGTGCAAATCATTTCCAGGAGGTAGTTGACTGTTGTTACTTGGTAACGCAGTCACTCGCAAAAACAAGTCTTTTTGATGAAACCAAAAAAATTCGACACACTCCCAAAAGACATATTGTTGCAACAGACATCATGAAAGTAACAAATGCACAGCATGGTGCAGAAAATATACAACCATAAGGCATGTACACACCCGTAAGCATTGTTTTCATGACGTTGATTGCCAGTCGAGCTACAGCCAGTGATTTGGGCAGTGCGTAGTGCAAACTCAAATATGAGACCACATCAATCGCAAACACCTTGCACAATACAAACACCACAACAACAACTACAAGGCGCTCGTGTGAGTGCATATCTCCGCAAGTAAAGTAATTTAAACATTAGTACTACTACTGCTACTACTACTACACCTACAACTATTACTACAACAAGAAAAGGGGAGGGAGAAGGAAAAGCCGCTTTGCAGCAGGGGAAAGGGAGGGAAAAGTAATAGCCGGCGTTGCTGCTTGCACTGTTAGAGCAATGACGTCATTGCTATTATGAGTCATCATGCACACAGAAGGAACGACGGAAACACGGAAACAAGAACAGAACGACCAATCTCTTAATCTCCTCCAGTGTTCACTACGTTCACCTTGGCGGAGATAACAAGTTAGCCTAGTTATCAATGATGTCACCTATGGGATCATGGTCTCGGTGTTGTTATATTACTACTAGTTATGACTTTAAACGGACAATTTCTGCACAGTGCTATCGAGGTTCAACAGGTCCCACGACACTGAACTTTTGGGAATCATTAGAGCTATAACTTATACGTGCCAAATAAAATTCCTGCAGCTGCCCAGGTGCTGAAGGCTATTTAATAAATTATAATAATGCACAATAGAATACTGTGGACTACTGCATCTTAATCATTTAGCACAGACGTAATAATAACGGCGAAATACTGCCAATAAAAACACGATGCTAGAGTGTCTGAGAAGGAAAGGCCGTGCTCCACCTACATTGAGGTACTCCCCATATATCAGCGAAAAATCGCAATCCTCCGACTCAGAGCCAGAGATGTTCATGTCTATTCTACCTGTACTAACTGATAACATTCCTGGTCGACCATACACCAGTGGCATACCAGTTCTATTGTAAGCCTTAAAATTGACAAAGTTCAACCATTCGCACTACTCTTGCACAGTTACGTTCGGGTCACTGCCGGCTTCTGAATTCCTACAAAGCCTGCATCACTGCAGGCGTGACAGATGTCTGTCCCTGACTGTGGAGAGGCACCACACTCCGTTGAACCTTTGTCCCAGTGCCGTGTCCGCCCAACACAACTGACAACTCAAGACTTATGGGACTACACAGACACGGTGGCTGATTTTCTCAAGCTCGACAATAACTGACAAAAAAGAAGAGCTATAGACTACAACAACAACAACAACAACAAAGTTCAACTTGTAATCTAAAGAAGAAGAAATAGGATTAGAAAACAGTGTATAAAACAATGATAATCAAGAACCAACAGAGTGAAAGTGGTTTGGACCTGTTTGTCAAGGTGAGGCTGAGCGATCAGTTCAGGAATGAAGTCAAGGCAAATGTGCATCGATGGAATACCAGTCACGGTCAGAGGTAACAGCTCACGCGGGTAGCCCTACGACCAGAAAATATACACGTCTATCTTATGCAATAAATAAAGCAAAACTAATATGGAACTGCCTACCACATCCATTATAACACGAAAACTAAAACTAAATAAAAACCTAAAACAGCTTTTGGCCCACTACCATAATAATTATCAAATAACTAAAACAAGTTTAGGTTTATCACATGCAATTGTGTTTTAGTAAGACAAAATGTAGGACTGACAACAGCTAATAATCTCTGCCTTATGTGTGATATATTCATAGTTTTTTCTATCCTCTGGAACTGCAAAAGATGGCAGAAGACAGAAATTTCCGGAAATGCTGCAACAACAGCAGGTAGCACCAGCCACGAATGAATGAATAAATCAATCTGTAAGTTGTAAAGCGACTCATAAACAAATTTCTCGGATGCATCTGTTACAAGTAAATGCAATTGTAAAAATACATGTCTTAAAGCCTGATTTAAAACAATGTCCACTGATGTCACTTAGTGAGTGAATGAAAAAACGAATAAACAAATGAGCAGATTAATAAATTGATGGAAGTGTGCGACCTGGAAATGGACGAGCTTGGCAAGTCCCGGGTCAGCAATGAAGAGATGGTGCAGATGAGAACAGACAATGCCTTGGACTTCACGCCAATTCGACAGCAACCCGCTGCCATTCTGTTTGCACAGAAAGACTTGCCAGAAGATTCAAATCATTCAACAACAACAAAATCACACAATGCAATTCATCAGTGATGACAGAAAATTACTCATGCAACTAAATACATGTACTTGTTTTTACGGCCTAAAAGGCCCATTTTTGTGGAGTCACTCCAGGTCTGGCCAGTACTAAAAAGTAAACATTTGGAAACTATATGTACTGAGGCATGTACGTTTACAGGTCGAATGTCCTGTCTGTCTTCCAACTGACAGTATAAAAGCAACCAAAAACTTATCATTATGATATCAGCCAATCAATAAATCAGCATTGTGCTAGTAATTAATAAGTTTAGATTATGCTGTATGACCCATCTACGATTAAGTAACTTGACTGTCAAATGGGCCAATGTGGCCCACTGATTTTTCCACCCAGTTAATTTTGCCGACATTACAACAGCTAAATTTCTACTCATCAAATGCTATCTACTATTATTTACTGACTACACTCATCCACCAATGGATTCACCTAACAGATCCAACAGTTAATCTATATAACAAACTGATATCACACAAAACTGGCCAAATGGCCATTTATTCAAAATTTTAATCAGTGTGGGCAAACTTAAATATTCAAAAATCTTTAACTCTGCGCAGCAGGCTGTGAATCAATCTGGCCGAGCCAATCATGTCGGACTGATTTCCAGGCCTGGATGAGTCCACCATCTGTCCTGCCAATTGTCACACTCTCTCCAAGACTGAGTTATCTTTGGAACTGTGATCACAAACACTCTTTCACTAGACAAGAACTGTCGTAAGAAATGCAGCGAGCAGTTGTAGCAGGCTGTTGCAAGTGTCAACAAAGTATCAAACAGATATTTCCATTACTGGTATTTTACGTTTTGAATAACTTTTGGTGGAACCGTAAATTAATACTGTTTTTACATCCTTCACTCAACAAACCTGACATCTGCAAACAAGTTAAAACTAACAACGGAACTCACACGTTCGGCTTCATCGCAAGGCAAGCAGCATTCAAGCAGCAGTTGAACAGCGGCACTTTCCTGCGCTGCAACTAACGCCGAACGAAGCTTCTCACATTCTTCACTGGACACCTGCGAACTTGACTTATCCACTAACGGGTTCATCTAACAATGCAACAACAGCCAGATAAATACCTCGTCTTATAACACGGTTCACCTAAATGCGAATAACAAAAACATGGCACCAAACTCTTATCCATATTTTCACCAGATACAGACTGATTGGCAACTTCGTTTCACTGGAACAAGAGTTTGGTGCCAGGCTTTTCTGACTCACGCTGTAGTTACGCTAACAATGAAATTAATGTACAAAAAGAATGCAGGAAATACACTGGCGACTAACCACATCATCCGTAACAAGACTGGAAGACTACAGTCCCAACAAAACAGCAACAATAACAATGAGCTACCTGAATGTGCTTAGAAAGGTATGATCGAGACGCCTGTAGAAATGATTCCAATATCCGCAGCGTTATCTCCATCAGCGGCGGACAGCTGAACATTCATAGCAAATAAACTGAAAGACTAAAAACGCTGCATTCAGACTAAAGGTGCGTACGCAGTGACGTAACTGAACTGAACTGACATGGTTTAGTTTCTCTATGAACTAACCAATGGGCAAGCAGTAATGCACTGCAGTAGGCAGTGTCCAATGGCATTGGTGTCTACATGACTATGGGCACATACGTGTCAACCAATGACCAGTGGGCTCGCCCTAATCGCCCATGGGTCAGTTTGTCAAAAGCTAAACCGTGTCAGTTCCGTTCCGTTCAGTTCAGTTATGTCAATCTGTATGTGCCTTGGCAGTACAGAGTACAGTACATAACTATACATGTAGTATATAAAAATATCATACAACAGTGTCTAGCTATCGCACAAAACATATACCAAATTCTGAACATGACCCCACACATCAAAACTATAGGAGACGGATGTAACAAAAGTCTGTTTGTTACAGAACTACTGGTAGCATCAGAAATCCAGCAGCCAAATTGCTACTTAGAAACAACAAAAGCCAAGCTATCAGTTAAACCATGCATCACCACAGGCAGTTTAATGTGTTTGTCTGAGAATGACAGAAGCATCCATAAGCTGGCAGTTCTAGTCCTATCAATGATCAATCACAACATTGCTCCTACCATACTGCAATCAGTCATCTACCCCTATTCTGGCCAAAAATTTTTATCATATCCCCAAGGACTGAACTGCTAATGCTGGGGCAACCTTAAGCTAATTACTTGTGCAATTAATTTCCAAGTAAGCCAATGCATATGGCCAGCGGTCATGATATGTCAACACTACAGACAGATGAACAGACAACATATGTGGGCAATACTGCACTTTGCACAGTACGTCATGTATGCGCGATGTGCATCATGCGGTAAAAAGTGTCAACTTGAACCACAAAACATCCCAGCTTTCAAATAAGCGAAGCACGACGTAAAAAGTGACTTCCGTAAACCAGCAGATAGTGCTTGCTACAAACCGAAAGACTCGGCTATCACAGCGCAGCACTATCAGTGGGTCGAGAGTTATGTCGTCTTCGGTGTAGTCATCTCGAACCACGGCTCCCGGCCCAGTGTCAGCACATGGCCTCAGTGCGTTCACTGTCTGACTCATCAAACTGCAAATACACACAGAGCAAGGACACAGCTTTCACACACTCTACACCACCACTTTGCAAATAAAGCAAACAGCCCGAAAGTAAAACGATGTTAGACAGCAACAAGGTCAGAGGCAAGGTCAACTCAGCCTTCCATCCCTCTGGGGTAAGTAAATCAAGCACTGGCCAGCCTGGCTAGGATTAAGGTGGAGCACGTTCACCTGCGTTGGGTGGCAGGTAACATTATGTGACCCCATATGGCAGATGCTGTTTCGTAGCTCTGCAATGGGTTTCCAATAAAAAGCTATACACAACCTTTAACCTTTAACTTTTAAAACAGTAGTCAAACCAGTAACAATGAAATAACACCATCAGCTGATGATGAATGAAAATGGAAGTACAAACAAAATAAAGTATATCCCAAAGCTACATAACTGCATAATGCACCGCTATGATTAATCTCACGGCCGTACTAACAGCTTCATGACTCCGATCGACAAAAAGAAAGTAACATATTAAACATTACGCGTATCTCTGTAATTTTACAACTGATCGACGATTTGTTATCCCGCCATGAATAAAAAAATCATGCAGTATTTTCCTATCTCTACATGTTACAAACCATGCAAGCAAGCTATTGCGACTTTACAATGAATAATCATCCCAGTCAGTTAAGTTTATTTCTTCGTTCAGACAAAGCGCTTTAAATGAGACAGTTAATCACGCAATTTCACCTGCTTGGAAAGATGCCATTCATCTTATTCCAGATGCGTGCAGCAAGATCCTGGCAATGACGGGGTATGTTGTCATCAAGCAGTCGTGGCAAACTCGAGACAAGAACATTGCGGTATATCAGCAGATCCATAGATGACTTTGCCAGCAGAGCATCCATCAGCCTGATACACTGGCCAGGGTTGGTTAACAGCTCCTCAAACGCTACAGCAACAACAGACTACTAAACTCAACTATACCAGAGTACTGCATTCACCACAAAACACCGTGCACAATTAATACATCTGCCAAAGAAAAGAGCGAATGTTAACTATCCACATATGCTTGTTGCAAATCACTCAACAACTTACGATCAGGTTATGATAAAAAAAATTATTAAGAGTGATGCAAAGCCCGAAAAATCATCAAATCTAAAAATGAACAGCCTTCAAGGCTCAGACAATGTTTATACTCTTTGCCTGCATCTAGCTTATCTTTGCATCAAATTTATAGCACATACCAAAAGTAGACCAGAAACAAGTTGCAAAATAGTTGGTGCATGCTCTCTATAAATTTTCCAAATACATCAGTTTTTAGCACACAGTTTCAAACAAATTGGTTTACCGTTTGTGACTACACTGTGAGGCATAAAAACACACCAAAATTTATCGACCATAACTTAAAGGTAGATTAACGGATTTTAATAATTTTTGGTAAAACTATTCCTGATACAACTGGCCATCAAATGATTATTTAAGTTTCCACCTCACCTAACACGTTTCTGCACTACCTGGGAAAATCAAAACACATGACATTGGCATTAGAATGAACAAAATATGCCAAAAACCATCCGTGACATTACTGATAGTAACTTGAAAAAGGATAATGCAATTTTGATAAATTTTTGTATGAATAAACATTCCTAACACAACTGGCCATCAAATGGCCCTTTAAATTCCCAGCTCACCTAACGTCCGTTGCTGCATTACCTGAGGAAACAGTACAAATGCAACATGAGCTAAAATAAAAAAAGCAAAACATCAGCAAATTTCATTGTTTCAGATATGTAGCCCCTAACAGCCCTGTTCACAGTACGTTCAACTATGTTTGCAGTGTTATGCAGCCATGAGTTTAAGGGATGCTGTTAAAAATATCATTGAACTCACGAAGCAGCTGTTTGAAGTTTGGAGCAGAACAATAACAACACTGCTGTCAATAAATGGAGAATGCATCTCCCTGCCTGTGTTTACACAAATGGCCGATATTTCGAATATTCACTGATAGTGGTTGCATAACTAGACAACTGGATACACTGCCAGCCAAAGTTCTAGCAATTTAGACAAAATGTGCTAAATGTGTGTTATTTGAATCAACTATTGATACTACATTGAACAAAAATGTAATATTTTGTTTGTTCTGCTTTCCCCAGATAGTGAGGAAACAGATGCTTGGTGAGGCAGGAACATAAGTAGTCATTTGATGGCTAGTTGTGTCCGGAATATTTGTACCAAAAGTTATTAAAATCTGATAATCTATCTTCCAGTTACGATCAATAAATTTTGGTGTGTTTTTTATGCCTCACAATGTAGATGTACACAGAAGCAAGTGCACAATTGAAAACTATTGTTTTACACATGCACAAATTGCAAATCAACTTTTAACGAAGCTGTCAGCTTGAGACTAAAAGTTCTTGGTGATGGTTCAAAAACTCAGACAAAAATTCACAGAGTTCAGTATCAAGAAAAACAATAAAAAGACCCAACAAACCTGTAGACAGATCGTCAACAGAACACTGTGTCGTACGTAGGACCATAGCACCTGCTGAGGCCACGCCCCTTGACAAGTCCTCATCCAGCCAATCACTGACCATACAATGATGTGGATAATGTGTAGCCACTAGCCTGCAATTCATACATTCACACTCAGCATGCTCGAAGTCGACCGGGGTGCATTCCAACCCTCAAAACTAAAGGAGTGGCAGTTGAAAACTACAAAAAACAAGAAGCTCAGCTGTGACTGACCATACTGGTTGTCCGTGACCTTCAAGGTCATCCAAGGTCAATGACTTTCGCGTCATTTGAAAGGCAATATGTCACTTCCCATTAGTGATTAATAGCAACCTAGGCCCTATCTGCACCATTTAGCCACAATACATCTGTGACAGACAGATAAACAAATGACAGACGACAATCGTACCACAAGCTCGACCGTTATGTAAGTACGGTTGGCTAAAATTGTTTTAAATTTAAAAATACTTCCCTAAGGGGCCCATGTCCCCACATAACAAATACTGCACCCATATTTGTCTCCTGTGCATAGTGCACACTGCGTTGGCCTAGCAATTCTCACCTTTAATTTTAATTTTAATGGAAATATTTTGATCTGAATGAAAACAGCCTATCCCTGATGCACTGTATAGAGCTAGATCCGCTATCAACAAGGTCAGACAATGCTACTGATACTACTTCTGGTTATGTTCATGACAACAACCTCCAAGTTATTGCAAAGTTGGTACAATGGCGATTAGCAGAGATGATAGCAGTCTAAGGTCCGGTTTTTCCATCGTCAATCAAATTAAATCTGATCTCCAATTTACTGATCTCTGATTAACTTGATGTTCAGAATGGATCCTCAATCAACTGTGTTTTGTTTTTTCATGCATTTTCGATCTCCAATTACATGATCGGCGATTAGCTGATCGGCCGTCAACTGAGCCGAACTGATTGGCTGACAGTGACCTCGATTTGCAGTGTCGTGCTAAATTACCCAGCATGCGCTGCGAGTGGGTGCGCCGTTGCCAGTAAACGTCGTCATAGCAACTATATCAACGACATGATCCATATCGTCTGCTGTCAAAAATACGTTCTATCGTAAATCCATACGGGAGCATCAATCCATTTTATTTCTTCACAAAACACTATACACAGTATAAACTGATCAGTAGTGATTGATCGCCATGCCTGGAACGTCATTTTAATGCGTGAACTGCCAATCTGACCGGCGAAGTGAAGCGATGTTTCCGGTGCGAATAAGCAACGAACTGCAGATCGCCGTGTTTAATCGTCAATTACCTGACTTGATCGGCCAATATTCGGCCATCAACTTAATGGCAGATTTGATGGACGATTAGCCACTAATTGGCAATGGAAAAACGATTATTGAGATGATCTCCGATCAAGTCTCAAAGCTGATCAGAGATCAATTTGATTGGCCATCAAATGTGCATGGAAAAATTGGACCTAGGAGAAACACACAAAGCACAGCAACCATCTGCACTGTTCTGCCTTCATCAAATCAAACAAACGCATTTTTGCAATGTCTAACAGCACCGTAAAATTGTGACACTATTATAATCATATCTACCATTTACATGGCAATACCACGGAACAGAGTAAGATTGATCCTTCTGCCTATCTCTGGTTACGCCACATAAAATTTTCAACTTAGTACTGACAAAACTTCGCATCCTTGTCAGTAGCATTAATAAGTTGAGACGATGACCAAAACAAAGTTGTCCACAACGGATTACTTTTAATCATCAAATAACAAGAAAATTAGAATGGAACGCAGAAAAGATGCTGTACAGACCGCAATAATGGAGAATAAACACCGGCGTAGAGAGTAGGGCTTTTCTGAGACTGCTGCAGCACGTACTTCACTGGCATCCGTGCTACGAGCTCCGGAGAATACTGATGCACCTTCCGGTTCAACGCCACTGAAACGCCAACAACAGATTTTGCACCAATAGAATAAGAGGGTGCGGCCGTTGAGGGGCCGCCCGCTATGGGGCCGTCCTTGCAGTTAAGTACGTGCATGCTGTTTTGAGGCTTTCTAGATCTGTTTGTTCCTGCGGTAGAGGGCACGAAACCGAGGTCTGGTTCAGTCAGTAGTCAGGCAAATGCGATACTTAGTCGTAATAATGTGACATTACTGGCTTTGTTAGATATTTTTTGGCGCAAAGTAAAGCGAGTGGTTGAGGATTTTTTACCAACTGCGCGATTATCCACCTTGACCTTTGCGTCTGTGACCTTGAAATTGGTCCATGGGGTGCTCGTGTCACAGGGACCCTTCCTACTGTGTTCGGTCTTCTTAGGCTATTCCGTTTTCGCTCTAAGTGGAGCACCACGAGGGACAGACTGACGGAGGGAACGGCCGTTGCCATGGTAACGAGGTCACCCGGGGCAAGGTGGCAAGAGGTCCTTATGACACCTGCCAAATATGAAGTTGATCGGTCAACCGGCGGTAAAGTTATGGGGATTTTTGCAAACTGCGCAATTAGCCGGAAAAGCTCCAGATACTTATAGCACTGTTAATAATTCAAGTCAAAATCAAAGCCGGAAGCAACAGTATGTCAGAAATGGCCACTGATAAACATGAATGAGTGAGTAAGTAGGGTTTAACGTCCCACCCGACACAGTATAGGTCATTTCGGGGACGGCCTTTCCAGGCAGAATGCACATAAACACATAGTAATGGAACGGTAAGTTTAACCTTTACAAAAACACAAAACACAAAAAAACAAGCAAAATTATACCCCAAATTGTAAGAACTCCATTGTACGCATGCATATGTAATTAACAATAATGGTAGTTCTAATAATCTTCCGTTATCCTCCAGACAGGCATTAATTTCAGAATGCTGTCTATTGGAAGACGGGAGGGGAGAGTTAATGCAACTAAAACACATTATGCAGCCATCCATTGCATGCACTGACAAACAACTGAACCTGCAGAGCAGCCAGCAGACATACCACTCTCCCAGTCATCCACACTGAATCTTCATTCCAAAGCCCATAAATGGCATAATAATTTACAGCATCAAAATGCTTCAAAGTATCTTTAATAACTCCATACAACAAACTGTTTTACAAAACAAAGACAGACATCATAAGCAACTGTTGCTGCTACTGCTAGAATTACTGTTACAATGGATTTGTTGAACAGGACAATGCAACGCTAATATCATGAAACAGACTGCACTGATAATATTCGATATATCAACAACAACAGTGTGAACTGAAAGGCAGGCAAGTTAAAATAGGTCCTCTTAGAGTAAACTTTTAAAATTGTGGCAGCAAAATGTTTCAGGTTTGGTGTAACTCCTGATGTCTTACCAACTGCATCAAAGCACATCAGAAGAACAAAAAACCTATTTGGATAAAATGATATGCTATAACGTTAGAAGAAAAAATACAAATACAAAAAAAACATACCAATAGATGACATATTAGTTAGCAGTGTGTCCTCATACAGCAGAACATAGTAGACAAGTAACAACTGTGTGGTGAAGCCAACTCTCTTTGATCTATTTCTTTCATCTTCACTCAGCACACACAAGTCACTGAAGACAGCACTAAGTTCATCTTCTGATATCGGATCGTTGGTGCAGTCGGAGCGTGATGCTGGTACAATAACCGAGTTGACGAATGCTTCAATCAGAGGTGCTATAACAGGATGAATTGGCGTCACGCAGTGGCACAGTTGCCGATAAACCCAGTCTGTGATACTCACCTGCAATTTGCAATGCCCTGTGTTGGTCAAATCAATGGAATTACATAAAGAATATAAAGGAAAAAGTCAAAAAACCCAGCTCTCTTGTATCCGACTAGATCGTGCACAAAGACCCCACCCCTCCCCACTATTTCCGTGGTAACCTAACAGGTCACGAACGCTGAACAGAGACCCCACTATCCAACCACAATATGGTTCTTCCAAACGGATGGAGCCCCACTGCCACTCCCTATATCTGCCATACAAACAATCATCTGCAGATCTAAAAAGTACCCATTAACAAAATTCTCAGAGATGCTTGGCACGAGCTGGCCAGATCGATAAGCCATGACTTAATGTGTGATTTAAAAACTCTGTTTACCGATGTAACTGTCCTTCATCTGAGTGAAATTATTAAATCACCCCTGACTGCATCAGTCTCAATAGCTGCTTTGTCTGATGAGCCGGTGACAAATAAATCGCAGAATTCCCTTCAATCCAAATGGTTTTATGTCGACACAAACCTGATGCTTAGTAAACGTGCGGCTCCGCAGCAAATGATAAATGCAGTGCACGGGAAGATAGCCGGAAATATCTGCACTCAGCTTCTCCGTCACTGAAACTTTCACTGCATGCGACGTCACAACCTGAATATATACATATACAAAAACATAGCAATACACACAAAATATGTACATAAAATACACATCTGTAAAGTGCTATTAAGGCCACAGCTTCAGAGTTGCAAACAGTCACAGCTTCAGACACATTATGAAGGAACTGTCATACCCTCCTGGCTGTCCTAGAAATTAAACTCAAAACATGCATGCCAATAATCCCGAAACAATCTGCATCCATATACTGCGTTCATGTATCAACATTAATTTAAAATAAAAGAATTTACAAAATTCAAGCTACCTCAAGTGTATTCCACAGCACATACACACTGTATGTTCAAAATACAGCTACCGGGCACTCTAGCCAACCTGATTCTAATTATTTTTTGTGTTACTGAATAAAAACTAAAGCACACACAACACACACAGGGACATTCATCTGAAAAATGAATCTATTCTTTCCAGTAGAAATGTTAATTATTTCACGCTAACCAACGAGCTCAATAAGTTCCTACTCAGCCAATCAATTTCACACTAAAAAATCAGTACCTGCTCAGTGAAAATTTCCTGAGTGAAAATCGTCTTCAGACTTGCCACTGCATTGCTCTTCACCACAGCCTGCAATATGCCCATCCAGTCATAATGACTGACTACGACGATGTTACTACTACTGCCTACTACTGCATTCAGCTTTAGTTTAACCACTATACTTTCTGGAGATACTGCAGCTTAGACTAAAAGAAGCAGTATATGGGTAAAAAGGTGTGTATAACTCTTCATAGGAAACCTGTCTCAGAGCTATGGAGCACCTCCTGCCATATGGGATCACACAGTATTACCTGACACAAATCAACATGCTCCGCCTTAATCGCAGCCAGACAGACCAATACTCAACTGACCTATCCAGGAGCGATGTGAGGCTAAGTTAAGCTTTGTGGCTGGTTACATACTTTAACAACTACCTAATGTTGTAAAGCAGTAAAAAAAATATGACAACGACAGCTCCAATGAGTTACATGAATAAAAGTAAAAAAATGTAAAGTCCTTCCCGAGCCTTAGGGCCCATAGGGCGGCGCTGATCTCCATTTCCTAAGGCGCTTAGCCAGACACCAGTTTTTACACTGCGAGACCACGGATACAAGGCCAGTGTATTGCGCAGTGTGCCTGTATACGTCCCAGCAGTGAAGCCGGTACCAAATTATACTGCTTGGTGACAGAGGCACGTGGGTGAACAACTTGCCTAAGGTCGTTACCCGGTAGTGTCCCGGTGCGGAGTCGAACCTGCGCCTCTGAGTTACCTCAGGATTACAAGTCCGACATGTTACCGTTAGACTACCAAGCCATATGAATGCTTGATGAATAAAGAGTATATTCAATGACAACATGTCAAATAAAACACGTGGATTACGCCCATAACATCAGTGAGCAGTGAGCATAACTATCACCTTCATGCCAAGCGTGGAACTGACGAGGTCGTTGATGGCCGTCATCTGGCTGCTGTGAAAGTGAATGGCAATGAGCAGCAACATGCCTCCGAATGATGCCCGCACTCCACTCATCCTATACAGTGCCATGCAATACTGCCCACAAGCAACGTACCAGAAGAAATACAACTACAAAAAAAACATACCAATTGGACGACAAATTATGTAGCACTGTGTCCTCAGAGAGCAGCACATCTTACACAGCATCACACAATACTGTAGTCCTGAACAAATTAGCCCTGCGTAGGACTGCGGTTGACTCCTTCTGCTTACCACTAAGAAATATTAACTGACTCTGAAAAAAAATTCTACATTGTCATTGACATCCAAAAATGTAAGAAACCCGAGTTAACTAAGGGTAAAAATATGATGACCCTTCCCCCAAATGTTGTCCCAATTTTTCACCCATACAGTGCATTTTCAATTGAACGGCAATAGTATACTATAATTTGCTAGACAGCAGTAGTACAATGTCAATGGTTCTGACGTATTAAAGCAGAGGTTTTTGTTCCGACTGGTTCTAGATATACACCGTGTCCGGAAAAAAAAGAGTCCACACTTTTACCCAAATAACTTCAAGAAATTTAAACTTACTTTTATAATTTTTGGCACACATTATCATCATGATATGCTTTACTAAAACGTCTAAAACTTATTTTCAAAATTTACTTCTTGCTACATATAGCTAATGTAATCGTGAGGTCATCGAAAATGCAATTTCTGCGGAAAGATAATGTCTAGACGAGTCTCTGCAATATGAAAACAGGAAAACTGATGAAAAAAAATTCCAGTAAAAATACTTTGGAAATTGTTAGCACAGAAATAAATTACCTTTTATCAAATTTTTTAAACCTAGTTTTGCTTTTCGCCATACCAAGCGTGGTCGTCACATGCACTATGGGAACGTCATTGTGAAGCAGCCATTATGAGCAAGCAGCGTCAGTTCTGCAGCATGCGTTAGCATCACGATAGTGCACATTTGAAATAAAGTTGTTGACTCAAAAGTCGACTAATAGCAAGTTTTGTCACCGCTGTTGACAACTAAGGCAGCTACAGACTAAAAAGACTATTTTTCAGCATTTCTGTTTATTTTGGTGTGGAGTAAAGTAAGAATACGAAGAGTGTGTTATTTTACATGGTAAAGTAGTGTCAGTATTCGGACAAAGTGGACTGTCAGTTGCACATTACTTTTTTAATGTTGCCTACAAGAAATTATAAACATAAGTTCAAATTTGTTAAAGTTATTAACCGAAACCCTGTTAGCTTTCTTCCACCTCGGATACAATAAAAACAGCATTTTCGATGACGTCATAATTACGTCAGCTCTATGTAGTGACTCGACAATATAAAGAAAAAATTTTCCCAACAGTTTAATGAAGTAAATATTCGGGACAACTCATGCCAAAAATTATAAAAATAGGTTATGTCTGTCAAAGATGTGTCGAAAATACCACAGACTCTTTTTTCCCAGACACGGTGTATAATAAAACAAAGCAAAGCCGGCTTACTGTTCAAAGTGTTCTGCTTCATCAATAAGCCAACGAAGCCAGTCGACAACCACAACTTTCTGCTCACTCCCACTATAAACATCAGTAAAAGATCTATTTACTCAGCTACTTACTCATCAACATGTATATATCTAACAAACTCAGATCAATTATTATCAATAAAATATGTGCCGTACTGCCTTCTTACCATTTTGAACAGTAAAACACACTGCTAACAACAAAACAGGAACATGTTCCTATGAAAAAAACAGTAGCATTCCACGTCATAAAATTTTCAAATATGCAGACAAAACGGCGATATTACGTGCAAGCCAAAATCATCCTTGATTACAGTCATTACAATACAATTTAAGACAACACTGACTAAAAATACATGGATATCAACAATTTAACAGGAGACCTAATTCAACAAACAAAGCACATGGGCCTGTAGCAATCCCACTACACTAATCACCAAAGCATCTCCCTTGGGGACTCAGCCCAACCATGAGCGAATGTGGTAAAGTCTATTCAAATGGCATTGCAATCAAGGTCTCAGTACTTGCCATATGAGTCAACATCAAAAACTTAAATATCACAGTCTCAAAGCGGCAAAAACTGTAACAGAAATGCAGTCAAGGAAAGCAGAACACCAAGTCCATTCTTGGAAAATACACAAAACGTCTCGGATGGATTTCAAAATTATTTAAATTCGTTGGAATATTACATCTCTTTAATGCATCTGCATCCCAATAGATCCCAATCCCAATAGAGGAACTGCATGACTGAACAACAACAGCAGCAGCAATGAGGAATGCACTCAATCGCCTATACAAGCAACTACCTGACTATGGTTGGGCAAGCCAGCAACATCGAGAGTCCGAGTGAAGCAAATCTAACACCAGCTTTAGTCGGCGGCGGTCGACAGGTTATCAGTTGAAGCAGGCTCTGATTTTCATCATCAAGAAATCTGCAACAACAGAACAGCAAACACTAGCATACAATGACCATCTTAAACAACAAAAAAAAACATCAAAGCTGCAAATAATATTACCTTTAGGAAATGTACTGACAGAAACAAAATATAAATTCTAAAGAAGACTGGAAAAATAACTTACAGCAAAACAAATCAACAGAAACATCTGGCCATACACTATCAGATGATTCCTAATTTAATCCATAAATCCATTTAGTTTAAATGTCTTTTTATTCTTTGGTGTTCAGTGGGAAAAATAGCTGGTTAAATTAGTTATAATTCATATTAATTACGCATGCCATCTAATGTAATCTGAAACCAATTTGGTATAACGCCAGCAACCGTCACACCGTCATTGTGAATGATACCTGTATCTTATTAAGAAATGACTAAAAACACAAGAACTGTATAAAACAATGCACTATCTTACTTGACCATTGCAATGCACTTGAGAGCAGCGTAAAGGCGAATAAACGCACAGCCGTGGACAACGTTATCCTCGGCTAACTGAGCGCAGTCCGACGTGAGACCGGCAAGACGACTGAGCAGTTCCCGACGCAGAGCATTCACGGGAGAATCCATCTCTTTCTTCTAAAAGACAACGACACCAACACGATGTCACAAACACAGCGGCAAACAACTGACTCAGCATGATGATGATCACATCTGCCCTCGCCAGACGACTCATGAAATTTATCCGCATACCACATCATTGTTGGAGTTCATTATGACGAAGCATCACGTCATTTTTATTCCAGATAATTAGAGCTGTCAAAGCGTTAATTTTTTTAACACACTAATTAATGTGTTATTAACACACCCAGGCCCGTTGAGAGGGAGAGCAGGGGATAAGTTAATGCGGGCCCGCGATGTTTGGGGCCCCGCTTGTAGAATATAGAAAACTAAAAATTTGTGGCAAAGCCCAACGTGAGTCCACCCGGCGCCCTAAGTCCGATTGGGGGGAAATTAGGAGGGGGAGGGTAAAATTTCCCCGGCACCAGTCACGTAGCCCAAACTCAAATGCATTGGCATACGCCAAACATGCATTGTCGACTTAGGGTAGGTCAACATGAGCGCTTATAACTTTGTTCATAGTGGACTGAAGTTCACCAAATTTTTTTGTTCAATGCCGAAAAGATCGTTCTCGTCAACGCCATTTATATTTTCTTGCTATCTTCATCAGTTCCACAGACATTTGCACTCAAACTCGAAAGTTGTCGTAAATCGCACCGATTTTTTAACGTTTTTTGCCCTCCCAAATTTTAAAGGAGGCAGTGCCCCCAAATGTTGTAATGTCTGTACTTGCGTTAACACCCCAAACTAGAGACACGTCAAGTGCCAAAGTTTCGTTGGGCTACACCCCCTAACTCCAAAGTTATAAGCGCTCCTTTATTATATTTGAGCCAACTTTTGACCCCCCTTTGAAAAAAATTGTAAGAGTGAACCCCGTCCCCGGTGGGGGGTGCGCTAGTAAAACTTGGTCGTTCTCTAGCGGGTGTAAAAATTTGAGGGTGCAGCACCCCCTAGGGGCCGAAATATGCTCTTCCAAAAAATGCGCTTTAGGTGGGTACGATTTCACATCGAGATCTCCAAGGTACTGGACTAAACTTCACCGGACTTGTTTTGCCTAACTCAGGAAAAATCACGGTAGATAAAATATTTGTCTGATTTTGAATATCTTAATCCATTCTGGAGATATTCGCTGCTGAACTTCGAAGTCGCCCGATATCGGGCTAAATTTTGCATGTTTCTGGCCCCGAAAATTTTTTTGGGGAAAGCCCCCGAAATTTTGGACCGGCATTATAAAATTGGGTCTAGTACTGACCACTGTGCAAAATTTTACGCTGGTCGGCCCACGCATCGGAGATCTCGCGTTAAAAAAAACATCTGCGCTAAAACTTAAGTCCACTCCGCAAGCTATCGCTTCTGGGCGGAATAACTAGAAACATTTTAAACATATAATCAGCAATAACTGGCGTCATAGCTAACATAGAAATTAATTAGCCTGTCGTCAAAATAATTATTTATTTACAGTAGTGACAGAACGGAACTACAGTTTAGTTAATTGAATTCATGCGATTGTCAAATAACCGCAGTTTAACTAATATTGGAACTTTTTCTTCACAGAATTTAGTAAATTAACATAAATTTACGTGAGTTAATTTTTTAAAGCACTTTAATTTTTCAATGCGAGTTAACTTATTAATGCATTAACATTTTAATTAATGCGTTAATTTGACAGCTCTACAGATAATCAGTCACACCAGTAAATAATATAGACAATACTACTTTATTACTTTTACTTTATTAGACATTGACACTTCCATTGTTTCATCTCCTCTGCGCTGCTAACTGCTCCAAGTTTGTTTTTATTTTATTCGATTTTTACTTTTTAATCTTAGAAATTCTTCTATGATTTCACAACAATCAAAATAATTGAAGCAATTCATATGCTAATCATGATCACTGCTATTATAAATATATATATATATATATATGCTATATAAATGTTCTCTTATTATTATTGAAATGATAGTGCACTATATAAATGTTCTCTTATTATTATTATATGCAACTAATTTTCCAAGATTTTCTGGAGTGGCATAGCCAACATATTTCACATGGGAAACACAATATTATTTTAGAAAGAATTACAAAGACATGAAAATCATGCTTAAGAACTGATTTTTGCGAATTTGGCAAGAAAAGATGAAGAATAGCAATGGACCAATGAACCAATGGCTTGGAAAAAACTTTACTCTAGCCTTTATAGCCAGTCAGCCAGCGAAGCTATAGAATAACGGCTGGTGAGAAATGTCAAACCTTGAGTCCATTTCTAATGCACAGGCTAAACCAGTTGCGAACGTTTGCATCGCTGTCAAGCAGCAGACCAGAGACGAATGCAACAGCACTGCTAACCCCCGTGGCAGACAGTGTAAATTTCTCAGTAACACCCGCGGCAGACAATGAGGATTTGTCAGCTAACTTGTCTTGCCGATCATGATGCAGAGTCAAAGATATCGCCAGACACGGCAGTTGACAATGCGACACCTACGGCATCAGTGCACAGACAATCCATGCCGAAAAGAACATCAGCGATAACTTAGTGCTATGAATTTATACAACTGTTTCTTGCATTTTCAGTTCTAACATTTTGCTGATTACTAAGTGCTCTGACACTTTTACTGGGTAACAGGATAAATATTTGGCCAGTAAAAACTTCTGCCAAAAATACGATTATGAATATAGCAGTGATATTTCGAATAATATGAGATCATATGTAATTGCAGTCATTACAAAGACAACTTCTCCAATAAGTTACGTGAATACATGAGCTTCAACCTTTCAGCATAAATTTACTACATTACGTTAGAATTTGAAGTGAAAAATGCCTAGCACTTCAGTCGCAGTCACCCATGAGAAAGATGCGGTAAACAGACGGGTCTTACGTTTACTCTTAAATGATTGGAGACACTTTGGTAATGTCACTTCTGATGGCAGACTGTTCCAATTCTTGCTGCAGTGACAGGGAATGCTCGATCGTCAATCAAAGACGGCCGTGTCATAGGTACAACCAGTGAAGAAGTCAAGGACGAATGCAAGCATCATCAACCAGGAACTTAACATAATCAAAATTTGATCTGAATATGTGTCTTTTTCCAAAAAATGCAGAAACATGGACAAAAACAAATATAACGTGTAATGTTGGTAATGCCACTGACAACAGTAAAAATGACATTATCGCCAGTAATTGCTAAAGATAAACTATTTACAAATAATGACAAGAACTAGCACAGTGCATCAGCAGCTGCAATAGTGGTGGCAGTACTATATTATTATCAGTGTAACATCTTACACAGAGTGAGCGTATCGTAAGTGCATGTGATGGGCACATTTCTGTCAGCATCAGTAGGGCTTCCGATCGTCTCTGGCCACCAACGGAGTCCTCGTCCTGCCTCTCACTAGCTGCAACCAGGCTTGAACACACTGCAACGTCAGATACAAATATGCCAAGCACTACAATCTCCCAACCGCAGCCTTCCAAATGTTCACAAAATGCACCAACAACAAAGTGACCAAAAATGAAATAGCTACTATTTGGAATGTACTATTTAATGATGTGTGGTTTAGTACCATAAACTGGCTAAGTCCAAAAGTGTGATTCCCAAATGTAACGGTTGATGACTCAAAATAAATTGTTAACAGGCACGTCTCTGACACTATCAACCTCAATTCTTCTTCTTTTCGATACAGCTGTCAAACTTAAACAGCAACGTACTCAGTATATCACCAACTCAAAAACTCTGATCTTGGTGTTCCTATTTTTGTCTTCGGAGTTCTAGACCTGATCAATTCAGCTCACGTAAAATGTTTCTGGCGATCCATGCTCATCTTGTGACATCAGCGTCAGTACCTCAATGCACATTAATTGCTCTACCAATACATACAACAACAAAACTTAATTTAAACCTAATTTAAAAAGTTTGAACTCAATGTCCAAAACTGTCACGTGCATAGTAATTTCATTACTTTAAATATGCTAAATACGGATGAGAGCTTGGGTACTTCAAAAAGCTTCGCTTGAATAAATACAACACAGTACACAAACATAAACAATGGACAAACTGGCTCACTACAGCAATACCTTCATAGAAGCTATCAGGTGCATTAGCGACAACACGGCAAAGCAGCCAAGCACCATTCTGTACATGCAGCAAAGCTTCAGCGAGTTCAACAACTGGCAACAGTGCGGGCAGCTCTGTACATAGCAAAAAAAACTACCAAGTAAAAAACCAGCATTTTAAACAAAATAATCTGTACAGGATATGTATTATCATGCAATATTAGCATCAAAAGTCATCGCACAAAAAAACTATTAGCTCTTTAACAAAAAATCAAATAGATAAACAGTTGACATTTTATTGGCTATTTTTCATGAAAACCTGAGTTAGCTGGTTGACCAATGAATCCAATAAAAGGCCTATCCTGATAATCCTCAAAAGACAATGCAGTACTACTCCCATCTTTGTTGACACAATCTTGCCAGGTTTTTGTTTGGACAGTCCTCTCTGTCCAGTTTCTGTAACATATAATTATCCATTACTATACATCACTAGAGCAACTCAGCATTCATCTGATCAGACACAACTTGCTGTTAGTTGACAAAAATGATCAGATGTTGCCTTACCAGCCTGTGCTATGCACATTACATCCGAAACTTCTTCCAAATAGACCTCGCTTTCAAACAGCTCTGAAGATTTTATGTAGAACTGATTCCTTGGTAATTTCATCTGTTCAACAACAAAAACAATAATCAGTCCAGTCTACTCTCCACACAAATAACAAAATCAGTGATACATGTGCAAAAAGCAGTGAAATAAGACGAAATTCAAAACTGGCTTGTAATCGATTTAGTGATCCACATAAAACTGAACACAAATTAACAATCAAAGCAAAAAAATATTTTAAAAAACAACTAATATAAAAATCCAAATGGTCATGTGTCTGTCAGTGGTAGCTGCCAAAAATAAAAATAGCAATTCCAGACACAAATACCTGTACAACATTTAAAACTACCAATACATAGGGATGCCGGTTCATGTGCAACTTCAAGCGATGGAGAATCATAATCGTGATCACTATTAGTAAGACTGTTAAGACCAGCCATTCATTTTGGCCAATTAACCTTCAACAAAAAGACTAGTTAACTGATTAACCACTACCCACTTAAAATTTGGGATAGCAAAAAATGTCCAAAATTTGGCGCAATTTAAGACAACTTTCAACTTTGAGCACGAATATCTCTGGAACGAACAGATACCGACAAGCGGTAAATGGCGTTATCAACTACCATCCCTCCCGCATTTAACAAAAGAAATTTGGTGAACTTTGGTCCACCAACAACAATGTTTAGTTGGCTAATGTCTACCTACCCTAAGTTGACACTGCGTGTTCTGCGTATACTAATGCGTTGGAGTTCGGGCCACGTGATTTTGCTACAAGAGGAATGTGAGCCCCTAATCTGTCCCCCCAATCGGACTTAGAGTGCCGGGTGAACTCACGTTGGGCTTTGCTCCAAATTTCTAGTTAGGCCTATTCTGCAGTTTTGACATTTTTAACTTCAATTTATTCAACGTCTAATTGTAAATATCGCTTATCGGCTGCCATCAAAAATATTTAGCAGTCTTAAGATACAATAGACAAGGAAAATGCTGAAAAATGTGATCGTATATGTGGAAATATGCAACATATATGCGAATATATGCAAATTTTTGCATATGCAGCATAATTTTCGCATATGTGGTTTTGAAAATGCCATTATATACGGAAAAATCCGAGATATGCGAGTTTTGGCAAAATATGCGATCGGATATGCAATTGCATATTCACATATAACCGACATCCTGAATATTGTACTGGACAGAGCAATAGATGTACAAATACCTGATACATAATAAAAAGTAACTCGGACAGCATCAACCGCAACTTTCGTGCAGCATCAGATCTCTCAAATTCTAAAGCAATTCCTTGTGGCAGTGAGGCAATAATAGGACTTTCAGTTTGGTTGCCACCAAGCTTAGCCCTGAAATAATACAAACATTACAGCAAAAATAAAGCTAAATAAAAAAACCAACAAAATCTGACTGTCAAACAGCACTTCATACTAGATTAAATAAAAAAGTTTGTAAGATAAATGACAAATTTTAACACATTAAATAGTCACTGGATAGAAAATTCAATTTCGTGGCAGTTTAGATTTATTTTGTTTTCTACAATAAGACATGAGTATGTACACCAGCGTAATATGTAATTTCCAGATACTGCATCCCTAGGTTCAAAATTCCTAGGTTCTCTAAGCTTATTTCAATGAGATAAAATTAAAGTTTAAGGCCAAGTTAAAATTAGCACGGGGTCGTACTAAACTCCGATACACTCCTGTGGAGCTTGTGTAACGCCAACCTCAACTGGAGTTCTTTGCGCGCATCCTCTTCCAGCTCATGAAAGTCAATAGAGAGTAGTCCCACGAGGCTGTTGACAACCTCGACCCCGGACAGACAGTTGAGAATCTTCTTGCGTTCCAGAGTCCATCGAGCACTGGAGTCGAGAGGCGCGCAGAGCGACATTCGTACGAGGCATGGCAAGATGGGTCGGAGCGCAGATTCCGGAAGCGAAGATAAACGATCAACGTCGACGTTGTGAATGGCACTAAATGTTTCCGGCTGGACAGAAACTACTGATGACATCGTCCGTTCTTATTTATAAATTCACTTCTACATATCACTCAATGAACGTCGACATTTCAACAAACTTGATTTAAAGAAAACTAAACAACTACAAGTAAACAAAAGCAGTCATAGAATATGTAATTGAATGCAAAACGTAATGCAACGTAACGTGAAGTTGACCGAGTTCGCAAGTTCGCAACAAATCGAGTCGCGACCAAGGGCGTTCTATTAGTATTAGAATGTTAGAAGGTTAGAAGGTCATTGGTGGCGACATCACATTCACATCACATTCTACTGATGCGCAGTCTATGGACTGCGCATCAGTAGAATAAAAATTTGATGTCACGGAGACACTACGTACACTGTCATATTACAAGAGAATACGCGAAAACAAACAAGAAGCCCAGCTGTCATTAGGATAGCCGACCGTGATCGTTAATTGTCAGTGACCTTCAAGGTCATCCAAAGTCAATTATTTTCATTTTATCTGACAAGGCGTATGGCATTTCCTATTAGTCATTGATAGTAACCTTGGCCGTATCTTTCACCGTTTCGGAGATTTGGCCAGTTTTCCGTTGAAAAACGCACATTTTTCTATCTCCCCTCAATTCATTTCCAAATTTGAAAATGTTCCCTTTGCACTAGATCGATGAAATTTTTGCATGCATTGGTTTAAAACACAGGGCTAAGTATTTTTGTAAAAAAATTCTCCTACGATTTAACTACCGTTCAGCCACAGATCCTTTATGGACGATGCACAGTGACAGTGTGGCAGTGTTTCTCAGTCAGAATACCACCGCAAGTTAAAAACGTGCGTTCGTTTGACGTGCTCGGCGGGGATCGCAAATAGGCACCATAATTGGCAGCTGCTGATGACGCTGCTGCCAAAATTCAATGAAACTTGAGGCTGTGTTTGACAATTTCAGGTAACTGTCAAATTCCCCAGTGCACTGTTGTTACACTACAGAAATGGTTAAATTTATAAAAAGTTTATTAGAACACAGGCAACAGGGTTCGGTTCGGATAAAGTTTTAGGTGTAGTGTTTTGCTTTTAAGTTCTAGTTCGGTTCAGTTCTATCCAAAATGCGGGTTCTATAGTTCGGTTCGTTCGGTTCGGGTTCGGTTCGATTTCCATCTCTAGTAAGAACGGTCGGCTAAAAACAAGCGTAACATTCCATGACTTCTCAACCCCGCAAGCTTGCGATAGGCCTAGGCCTAAACGTTGCTGGACGTTTTTATTGACTCGATTAGCCTAACTGTCAGTGCCGTAAACATTACATTGAAAACCATTGAGTTCTTTTCAACAACGAAATCCACAATTCTAACATGCTAATTTGAGACTGACGTTCTAGCTTGTTTGATGCGCTGACGTCATTACGACGTCACTCACTGACAAGCTGCAGAATCATGATGTGGCAGCCGATCATCGCTGCGACAGTACGCAGCTCTGATGATGAGCGCGTGAATCAGCGAGTATTCGACAAGGAATTACGTGTTAGATACCTGCTGCTAAAACTGGCAGCATTTCTCGTCGTGCTAACCGCTGTATTAGTGCTAAGCAATCAGACGATATGTGGACGTTTGGACGGCTCGCGGAAATCGAGGCGCTATGTAAGCGGAACGCAACTGACATTTGCAAGTCAACACGACGCCAATTATATCGAGCAGCCTCGACATTTAATTATTTCATCGTTAACGCTGTCGGTCAGAATATCAACCGAAAAACTTCTGCGCAAAGTTGACACTCAACTTCAGCAAATATTTAACAGCGTTTGGCGGGAGTTGCTAGCTTGGGTCCTTCCTGTTACATCACGTCGCGGTCATTACCGTCCAAAATGGACATTGATTCTCTCAACAAACTCATCAGCACGAATCGTCTTCGATTCTATTGCTACCGCCTCGTTGTGGAGGTTCAATCTGTTGAAACCTGGGCGACGAAAAACGCGTCAGAAAAGACGAGCGAAACCAATCGACGTGAAAATACGTCTAATGACCGCAAAACGAACGAAGCCAGCGAACAAAATAAAAATAAATTTCAGAAGCTCATCTCCGCTATTTTGGAGACGAGTCAGCTTAAAGGCAAAAGCTAGACGACGGCACAAGAAAAAGAAAAGGAAGAAAAAGAGAAGAAAGAAAAAAAAGAAAAAGAAAAAGAAGAAAAGGAAAAAGAAAAAAAAGAAGAAAAAGAAAAAGAAGAAAAAGAAAAAAAAGAAAAAGAAGAAAAAGAAAAAAAAGAAAAAGAAGAAAAAGAAAACGAAAAAGAAAACAAAAAAGAAAAAAAAGAGAACAAAAAAGAGAAAGAAAAAAAAGAAAAAGAAAGACACGAAGAAGCGTCAAGTGGATATAAGAATGAAAGGAACAGCACTGAAAAGCAGAAAAAAGAAAGTATCCGCGAAGAAGTTGTTAAAGAAAGCTATCGCCAGGCAGCTGAAGCGGAAAATGCGGAAGTTGTCTCGCCGGGCTAAGAAAATGCTCGCGAAGACAAAGAAATCGAAAAAGGCAAAAAAGAAAATATTTCAGTCGAAAATGGTTTCGGCCTTCCGTTCAACGGTCCGACAAGCGGAACAAGTCTGCAAGTCTCTGGTTAAATCAGCGCGCCGAAAATTATCTCGAGTCAGAGTTCAGTGTCGATTCAGCGACGCTGAACGACTTATCCAACGGCTGGAAAAGTCGCGATCGGTCGGCAACAACCGGAAGTTGACCAAGGCCGTTTCCGGTGTCATGGCGGCGGTTGCGTCTCACATGCGGCCGCTGGTCAATGTGCTGTATCGAAAAACGTTGTCTAGACCGCAGACTGGCGTCATTCTGAAGCGATTGCGTTCTAGCGTCGCCAAGGCGCTCTGGCGCCTTCTGCGACAAGCGTTCGCACTACGACGAGCACTCTCAGACGCTATAATATCCATCCGCAAATTGTCCACTAACTCGACGAAACCCGTGCCGCCATCTTCTTCGTCAAAAACAATGACGAAGCTGTATGTGAGCATCAGCAAGATGGAGACGGGAAAGTCCAAGGAGCCGATGCCAGATACCGTGGCGCGTGTCATCTCCGTCGTATCTCAGGTCATCGTTGTTAGCCTACAAACGTTTCTGAATGTTTCTGTTTTAAATTTATACATTTACAAAAAATGCTATTTAAACATACGTTTATATTTTTCTTGCGTTTTAATTGTTTAATAAACGTAGAACAATTGTTGTCAATATGAAAGTGATGCAAAAAATAATTGTAGGCCTAAATATTATATAAAAATAATATAATAATAATAATGTTAAGGCTAAAATATACAAACGTAATAGATTATCTTGCACATTGATTTAATCAACTGTGTAAGATGACAACAATTTGACGGATATAAAAGTTTGTATAGGCCTAATGAAGCCACAAATTTCGCATTCGCAACAACGTTTAGTAATGAGGCACAGTTTCTATTTAGCCTCAGCAAACGTTTTTGTTTTAATTTTTTTATCAAAACCCGTTTATGACCTTTTTAATTGGTGTCATTGACGTTTATTGCATGTGCGTTTCAGGTGTTTCACAGCAGCGTCGAGGATCTGCTGAGGGTCTATCGACTGCGGGCGGTGACGGAGAAGAAGCTGGAACGCGCGGAGGGTTTGTGCGACACTCCAGACTCAGGCATCGCTTGCATCAACGCGCACGTGTTCCGTGTACTTGAGCGAATGGTTGCACGAAGCTCGTCTCTCGTACGTAAAATCAGCCGCATTTTGCCGCCAGACACAGACGCTGCTGTGAAACGTCAGCTCCCTACAGCGATCAAGGTCGACAAGCGGCTACTGAAGCAGGCTGCAGGTGAATTAAATTTTCACGTGTTTTTCGTTATTGTTAGTAGCTGTGATCCGGCAAGTAACAGTTGTATATAGCAAGAAAATGTATGATTTTTTGGTTCATAGCCTACCTATATATTGAAGAAAAACTATTTATTTTTGAAGGCGGTCACGGAGTTAAACCACTTGCTGTCTATGTTTTTTTTTATAATATTAACTTGTGGCGTGACGTAATGTTACTGCAAGTTTTCTTAAAATTCAAGTCTTGTTACAACACCATTTGGTTTAATCGATCTGCTATAGAGGAAATGTGATTTTATATTGCATGACCTCTGATTTCCTGGCTAATTAATTGATTGATTGCTTGACTGGAAGCAGGCAGCCAAAGCGACGCTAAGAAAGCCTCGGCGGCCAGAGTAGCTCGAGTCATTCTTGCAGTCGCTCGGAATCTGCATTTGGTCGTTCGTCGCCTCAAGCAGGAAGTCGTGCGCAGGAAGCTGTCGAAATCAGCCACGTTCAAAGCACTGATGAAAGACAAACGTACATCGCCAAAGTCGTCGCAGGCGCCATCCGCTAAGCGGCCAGTCGCGGCTAAGCCGACCAAGATACCCGCGGCTAAGTCGAAGCCGACCAAGATGCCGCCGGCTAAGCCGACAGCGCCGGCGGAGACGGTCCAAGAGGTCGGCGGAACGATGACGCTGAAAACGCTGAACCGTGTGATGCTCTCCGCGCTGCTCTGTCTTGAGAAATGGAGTCGCCTGCTGTACCGGCAGACAGCTCTAAGTCCCAGTAGAGAGCGTCCGCAGCCGATAGTCGTCGAGAAACTGCCTGCGACGTCCGCACACCAATCAGCCAAACAAGTCGCTCTCACATTAGCCGCTATCACCAGACGACTGCGCGTAGTCGCTCAGAGGGCGGGAAAAACCGTTCAACAGAAACTCGCCGTCGGGAAAAAGTCGACCGAAGCAAAGCCTGCCGCAGAATCAGACGAACAAAAGACAGAGCCGTCAGCAAAAGCAGCAGCGGAACCTGGGAAACCAAAGCCGTCGAAGTCGATAGTCGCTACGCCGAAAGCCGCAAAGACGAGCAAGACGACTAAACCGCAGCAGAAGGAAGCCGCTTCGAAAACACCGACAGCGGGGTCAAAGAAAGAAAAAGATTTAACGAAAAAGGAAAAAGAAAAACCGAAAAACAAGAAAGTCAAAAAGAAACCAGATAAGGAGGGGCCAGTTACGCCGAAGAAACAGCCGAAAAAGCTGAAGAAAGAAAAAGAAAAAGAAAAAGAGGAGAAAAAGCCAGAACAGAAAGAAACCGCATCAAAGACAAAAACAGCAGCGTCAGAGAAGACAACTGCCAAAAGCCCGTCGTTGAAAAAGCAAAAAACCAAAGACAAAGACAAAACCAAACCGAAGCAAAAAGCGACAACCGCGACGCCGGAGCTTGAAACGGAGGCGACCGGTTCCGACGATGAAGAGACGGCAGCGGAAAGTCCTGGCGAACACGTGATCAATCGTGACGACATGCTGGCCGAGTTGCAGCTGCAGTCGCTAGCGCTGGCTGAGACATTGCGAGGCATTGCTGCTAAGATCAACGATGCACTGAAGTCCGGCATCCAGTCGGAGACCAAGTTACAGGGCGAGAATCTGTGGATACGTTTCATGAACGAACGCATAGAATCAGCCAGCGATGCCACACAGGAGAAACAGGCAAGGCTTTCACGTTAACTAATTTCCTGTCTATTATCTCCGACTTATGCGTAGGCTAGTCTGCTGCTTAGGCTTTTTACGGATCATAGGCCTAAATATAATTTAACCACAGGCATAAAATTATAAGTTATAAAAGTTAACTGTCAAATATTACGGTTATATGATTTATGAAAAAGAAAATTTAGATAGAGGCCGATGTTTGCGATGCATTACACATGATTTTTTAAGCTTTTTTATCTTTACTTCAGGTCTAATTTTTGCAATTGTTATTTCATGTTCACTTTTACCGAATATTAGTAATTTATTGTGAGTTTCATAACTTTAGGCCCTATGCTAATGTATGTACGAGTCGTAGTATATTACTCGTACGTTTCTATGTTCTGCGTATTTCACTTTTACCGTTTTGTGTAGCCTATGTTAATAGTTATTTTAAAATCTTTTATGGACATTGAAAAATAACTTATACTGTAGATTAGGAGAAAAAACGGGATATAATTCTTTGTGATTTGTTGTTCAGACTTTAAAGCAGATGAAGCATTTTACCAGTCGGCTGCTGACGAAGGCGTCAAAACTGCAAGACATAATAGCGGATACGATTGATGGCGAGTCTGACGTGGCGGTGATGCGGTCCGATAGAGCTGCTGAAGACGTATCTATGGCAACCGGCTCCAGCAGCAGGCACAGGCACAGAAAACACGGTCGACGAACGTCCGTTACCAACAGCATTAAGTCGAGAATTAGTAGGTATATAGACTATAGTTAACGCTCTTTTGCGATAAGTTCTCGATTTGCTATTTTTACATGCGACGTATTTTGACAGTTCTTTTATGATTAACCGTCGATTGTCGCCACATTCGTTAACCATCAGCGGTAGAATCTAACACGTTACATAAAATTTTTCTAAAATTTGCTTGAATTATGCAGCATTTGCATGAATTGTATCAAACAGTTCCAATCACTGGTCATATTTTCCAGCAACTTCATGTACTTAGGTCTATTAGTTGTAATTGTGCTGTTAGATATCTGTCTTTTTATCTTCATATCTAATTAAATTTGCGTTCTTTTCTGGTTAACGGATTTTTTTTCAATTTGCGTATTTCAGCGTAGCGTCTAAAATAGTCCGCTCAAAGAGAGCATGCCTTATAACTTCGTTAAACCGGAAATATATAAAGGTATAAATTAAACGATAAGCGTGTTTGACGGTGTAGACATGGAACAACTAGCGAAACAAGTTGATTGTCACGGTACGGTGGAGTTGGCCAAGGCGTCGTCAGTGCGTAGCGTCGTCTACGGCATCAAGCATACGGTAATTGCCGACCACTCGCCAACATTGCACGTCGCCGGTCTCACTTCAAGACACGTCGAACAAGGAAGTAACACCGACCGCGCTGTCGAGTTCGAGTTCAAACGCACCGTGAAGCTGGCAGGAATATGGATTCGCGAACAGGTTGATATTGGCCACACAGTTTCAAACTTGAAGACGTTTTCATTGACTTCACTAACGTTCGGCAATGCATGTAGGCCTACGTAACAACGCAGGGCTATAACTGTACAGGCTATATAGTCGGCGGCATGCTATTCCACAGTGCTGACCAGGTAGCAACCACAGAACTAATGTCGTTCCGACTCCTATATAAATTTATGCTATCCGAGCGATTTTAGTTTTAAATACACACTGTTGGTGCCAAGGGAGTTTAATTAATTTTTAGAATGACTGTTTTTCATCACATACACAATGATGTTGATCTCAGATAACAGCAGACTTCATGTATGCCACTGTCAGAAAACGTCGTCGAAACGACGTCTATGCCGACAATGGTGTAGCCAGGATCTAGTTGTAGTGGGGGCACTTGAGGGGCGGGACATGGAGAGGGCTATCCCCTTCACGGGAAGTTTTCGGATTTTTGGTGCAAAATTGACGTATTTTATGCATTTGGGCACTTTTTTAGTAACTGAGTAGGTTCCGCCCCGCCATGGCTACGCCAGTACGTCAGTTCATGTTTGGTCGAATACTGTAGTAAATACGAAAGCTGACGACAGTGTGAAGATCACGTGCTTTTTTGTCCTGTTCCATAGCTTTATCAATCGTTTTACTATAGGCCAATATGCTAATGATGCAAAGAATTTACGCGCGCTGTTGAAATACATTGTTTTGCAGTCCAGGAAGCACCATGCAACAATCAATTCCACAACTGTGTACATCCAGTTGTCTGGCGACAGTGGAACATGGCTTCCAGTCATCGATTCGCACACGCACAAACCGCTGGTCAGCCTACCCATTGAAGTTTATGTCAGCTTTGTTGAGCTTGAAAAGTAAACAGTTACTGATATCCATCGTCTTTGCGAAAGATTAAACAATTTTTACAATGTACAACCTGGGGAGTCCTAATATGTGGGGGCCTGGGAGCGAGCCCTGAAAATCTCCCCTAAATCCAGCAGTGCCCGGCACTGCAGCCCAATCCCAAAGTTAAAATTACCCAGCAAGCTGTTAGTGACTCTGGCTTCGTACAATAAAACCACCCTACCAACAGCAGAGAATTGACTTACAGTAACTATTATCTTTTTTCTAAATTTGAAAAATTTTCTCTGTGGTGTCCGCTGTCCAAACAATGAATGACTCAAGTCAGTGGTAGAAGCCTGGCACACCTTATGACGTCATAAGTTACAATGACGTCATATCCGCTCTAAGCTCACGAGTTCTGGAGAAATGTGCGTTTTATTGGTGTACAGATGTTGAAAAGTTTTTTCAGTCTAACATATCGACTTGCAAAACTTTTTGAACGCCACTCGTATGTGGCTGAGGCCAGATGCCATAAGGCTGAGGGCCGACACTACGAGGCCGAGGAGACCTCAAAGACCACGTGGCCTCAAGGCTAAAGATCCCAGCAATTTCACAGTATCTTCCACTAATAACCATACTGAAGAGAAGGCTGATGTTGTTTTCGCAGGTGCTGCCTGTGCCGAGTCAGCCGACCAGCTTAGAGCTGCACTACAGTGAACCAGTGACAGGGCTTCGACTTTACCCACAGTCATGGACAAACAAAAGACCAACCATACCACGACCTCTCTTCATTGCCTGCAACCCATTCTGACAGAAGCTTGAATATAAACATACATCTCGCTATAGGCGAAATTCATAAAACAGTGAGTGAAGTTGCAGACCGTGCAATGCAAGAAGACACGTGCACACTATAACCAAAAAGAAGACTAAAGTGCAGGCCTTGCGTATCATATAATAGCACTTAGACATGAAGATACTAAGAATAAGGAGCAACGGCAATAGTAAATCAAGGAAACCAGCTGATCCTGATGTGCAGCATTGACATATATCTTAGAACTTTAGCCAGTGTTACTGCTATTAGTGTAGTTACTGTTATTAGTTGAACAACCTGGGGAGTAGCTCCAGAAAGAAAATGAGAGTCACGGAAAATAGTGTTTGAGTGCATGTACGAATGTATGAAAAAGCCGAAACTGTTCTTGGTTATATTTACAACACGTACAAATAACTAAAACTATGCTCTACCGAGTCACTTCAAGTAAAAACAAGCTCACTTCAATCCTACACATAGCTGTGCTGCAATCAATGTTAACACATATAATACAGGGTGTTCCAGAAAAAAATGGCACAAAGTTTACGGCACCACAATTTTGCAGTTCTCATCAAAATGTTGAGAACGGTATTGCTTACATGACAATGGCTAAATACAGCAATTTAATATTCTTTGTTTCGCAGCTGGCAAGTGAACTATTAAAAAACAATGTTAACCTCAACATCTTAACTCGTTAATGATAGTTCGTGATAGAAACTAAGTCTACACCAATCCCATTTTGCAGACTGATGAAAAGAAACTCCGCTCAACGTCTTCACCACAAGAACAAATGATGCGAGTTGTTTGGACCCCTATTTAATAACATTATCTTGACTGATCATGTCCCAGCAACTGTTCAAAACGTGCGTCAAACGATCAACATCAGCAATCTTCCGACCTATGCAAAAACGGCTATCATTGGTTGTTAGCTCTCGTCATGGACAGAGTGGGCAACATTTCTCCTGAATCTGAACCATAGGCTTGGTTTAAAGACATGATGGTCAATATTATGTTTTTAAAGAGTTTACTTGCCAGCAGCAAAACAAAGAATATACGATCACCATATTCAGACACTGGCCTCTGTCATGTAAGCAATTTCTTTCTGAATATTTTGCTGAAAACCGCACAACTCTGATGTCCGGCTGCAAAATTACGGTGCCATAGACTTTGTACCATTTTTTCCTGGCACACCCTGTACAACACAACAGACAGGACCGTACATCCCATATTATAACATTCCTATAGAATATATCACTAGAAACATTTTACTGTAAAGTAACTGGGATTCGGATATAAACAACCAATTCACCTAGAATAAATGAAATTAATGAACAGAAATTCAATACTCTGGGATCATGCAAGCATATAACACATGCAATAATTCAAACAGCTGACGGCAAAAAAACATATGAAAAATAATCTTGCGAGTCAGAGCATAAGCTACATACATCAGGAAATGTGCAAACCAATGTACAAAATGGTGATATTTTGTGTAATTCCAAGAGATCACAATATACAACTGCAGTCATCAGCAGACTATTATAAAATTACTTCTGGATACAAATCTAGCGCTTTCAACAATTTCGCACAGTACAGAGTTACTGGTTTGCAGTTATCATGCGGCTTCAGCAATATGCAGTATAATGAAATAACTTTTCCTATGAAAACACTGGTAATTCAACAAACACATGGTAACATATCTTAATGTCCGCATGTTATCGACGTGAGCCTCGCAGTCTTGAATGAGAAGTTCTTCTACCCGCTGCTGGACCTGTCTTTGAGCCGGAGCCAATGCTGAACGATGCACCACCAGCACTCGGAGTGGGTGACGCAAACGGCGAATTGCTCCCCATGTTGTTCGATGCTCCAAATGATGGCACATTCCCTGCAAAAATGGAAAAAAATTAAACAAATTGATAGAAATTACACTTGGCTTCTGCTGATAGCTGCACACTCTTATCATGAGGCAGGATTGTAGACATTTCTGGCAAAAACCCAAAATTCACGGTGCCTACAGGTTTTCTGTAGCGAAATTCCCCGACTTTTCCAGTCATGGAATGACAATTTCCCTGACATTATCGAAACAATAACCCTATCGCACAAATGTCATAAATGGTATTAAGTAATGAAACGGTATTAGTAGAGCAATATGCAAATGACAGAGGCCCTGGTCGGGGGGAGAGGGGGTAAGCCCCTGAAGCTGAAACATGTCTAGCTTTCAGACGTTCAATGGAAGCTGCAAATTCGCCTGCTTTTTAATATTTGGTGCAAAAAATCACAGTTATCTGCAGTCTGCATGATCCAAGATCATTTTCCCTGACTTTTCAAAAATAATATTTTCTCTGACATTTCCCTGACAACATAAATTCCCCGACATTTTCCAGTTTTTCCTGACCTGTAAGAACCCTAAAAATTGGACTAGTAAAGCTTTGCAAATGTCTGACTTTCCAATTACGCAACCAAACGAGTCCCCTTGCATTTACAGCAACAGAAAATTGGACCAATACAAATGCACGAATACAGGCATATTAGTGCAGTTCATATTGCACTGCTATGATGTCAATGGCAAAGGTAAAAGGCAAGAGAATATAGTCTGCTGAAATGCTGCCACTGGTCCGAAAAGTCTGTGTCTGAGTGTGAGCTTAACATGCATAAACTTTGGAAACTGGTTCTGCTTCTGTAACAAAAAGAAAGAGTGTGTGTGTGTGCCAAAATAAAGCCAAGTTAAGCCAAAATTCCATTATGCCGACTTTCACCGAAACTTCCCCGCGGGGAAAGTCGTGGACACAAACCGTGACAAATCATGAAACCATGAAGTTTCGGTGAAAGTCGCCGACACAAACCATCTCGACATGTCGAGATGTTTGCGACAAAGTCCGAGACAAACCCGTTTGTGTCGCTCTAATGGAATTTAGCCCGTTACAATGCATGGGGAAAGTTGGCGACAAAGTCCGTGGACTTTGTCCACAAATCACGAAAGTCCGTGACACATATCATGAAAGTCGGCGACGTGATTTGTGTTGCGGACTTTCATGATTTGTGTCCGCGACTTTGTCGGGAACTTATCCCGGACTTTGTCGCTAAGTCGGCGTAATGGAATTTGGGCTTTAGACTGCATTTGAGAATGGTGAATAGTTGTGGTCTGGACCTCGGGGCTACGATGAAACTCAAAAGTGAAACAAAGTTTAAGGGAAAAAAAACGACTGCTACAAATGGTGCAGTGCATCACGTGTAATAAGTTGAGCCCCCGCCAGTTTTGCAGCAACAAGCAATATGAAATACTGGTATACGTGACAAAATGACTAATATTACGTACCTGAATTTGCACCGAAAACGAATGGACTTTTAGCCGTCACTTGATTCCCACTGCCGCCACCTGCAACACATAGTGCAGCAACTGTGCACGAGATGAGAATATATTCTAACAGGGAAGCAGATAACTCACAGTTAAAACAACAAATATTCTTTCACATTACAACGATGGTGGTGTGGCGTAGTTGATAACGCGTTTCGGCTGAAACGAAGTTAGTCTACGCCGGGCCTGGTTAGTACTGCGATGGGTGACTGCCTGCGGGCAGGTAAACCATCTCGGTGCGAAGCCTGCCAGCTAGGTCGACTCAGCCTTCTACCCTCCGCGGGACGGTAAAATGA
>Ga0056128_1000341_pt1 | contig 39032 bp, 17 predicted proteins | sample WorMetLIZISLAND2_FD_71113 | JGI IMG/M metagenome (GOLD analysis project Ga0056128, IMG submission 71113) | Marine gutless worms symbiont microbial communities from Max Planck institute for Marine Microbiology, Germany - Olavius geniculatus... ... | reverse complement strand
ATCGAGTACCAGCCTATCTGGCTGGGGTTAAGGCGGGGCGCGTTCACCTCTGTCGGGTGGCAGGTAACACTGTGTGATCCCATATGACAAGTGACGCTCCGTAGCTCTGTGAGGGGTTCGCTCTTTAAGAGCTATACACCTACATTTACCTTTATCTTTATATAAAGACAAGTAAAGTGGGAACGGTAACGGCGATCGATCGTTTTGTGCCAATCAAACAAAGCAGAGATGCACCTGCGTTAATGCGCCTGCCTGCCTGTCATGACAGTGCACAGTGCGGCTGACGGTAACGAGAAACGACAGAAAAGAAAAAAGACGTTGATCGCCGCGTGTAATTTTGTCGCATTGTGCTGCATGACACACCTTGTTATGTCGAATGCTGCTGCCTGCTGCACCTGTGTGCAGTTAATGAGGTTAAGCTATGACGGATTCACGACGACAGGAGCATGCAGCAAAAGTCTGAGATGTCATATGCGATTACGACATAGTTTACCGCGCAGGCCTACAGTACGTGACGTGAAGATCTGCTGTCTCAGAGAGATTACGCTGTCTATATAGGCTAAGATCATTTGCACGTTATTACGCGTTAATGGTCACTGTAATTTGGCTAAAATCCTGTCATATTATCCGGTGTTTATGTCCAGTTTATGGAGACAAAACGTCGTACTCAACTTATTTTATTAGACTATGCATTCAAAGTCATGACAGCTCACGATCTTCTATCATAGAACAGGCTTAGTTTCTTCAACGCCGTGTATGTTGCAGTTATTGAAAACGAATAGCCCTACTAAGTGAACAAATAAGTAAATAAATAAATAAATATTAAATAAATAATGGGTCATGTCTCTAATGTAGGTTTATCTAGTGGTGCCTACCGTACTGGAGTTGCTAGGATGCGTGCTGTCCTGGAATTTTTCTGTCGATTATATTGGTTGGCAGAATCGTATCTGCCTATATATTTATTATCGTCAGAATTATAATGATCCTCGAAAATGTCGGATTGTCATTACGCAACATAACGCAAGTGTTTGCGATACTGAAGATGCGCAAAGTTCGTTTTCAGACGGCCGGCGGGCTTCGCCTGGGCCCTGCAGGGGAGCTGCTCTCAACGCTCTAGCAGGACCCGGTAAAAACCTATTCACGTCGTCCGACTGCACACTGAGTTGACGCCCCCCGCCACAACATCTCTTTTTTTCTCGGCCCTTGGCGCCTCTTCCTGATCCAACCATTTCCGTAGCTGCCAGCTGCGTTAATTATCGCTGATGAATGAACATGATTAAGGACACTGACTGCGCCAAACAGTAGCTTAGTCTACACTCTACAGGTAGCTTCTAATGGAGGACGCATACAGTTATCAATCTTCATTGGATGTTGCCAGCGTCGTAACGAGAAATTGTTTTGTGGAGGTACAGGTACAATTTACCTGGCCTGACTTGGGGGTATGCAATCCGATAAACCGCCTGCATAATTTCCCCACGTCGCTGCGCCCCTGGGTGTCGCACTGGAAACTAGAAAACAGTCGTAGCCCGCAGGTACCTCCGCCAAGGCAAAGCTATTCGCCAGGTGGCGTCACCATTTTCGCTTTGCCAGCGGTTCCGTTATGCCCCGGCCCTTTAACGTAGTGGTAACGAAAATTTCAAAGTGATCCAAAATCCAGGATTCCTGCCGGATCACGCCCAGAATTGAATCACTCGTAGTTTATGCCACGCCCGACATACACTCAAAATTTCAGAAAGATCCGTCCATAACTTTTCGAGTTATCTTGCCGACTCACAGACAGACAGACAAACAAACAAACAAACAAACAAACAAAAACCGGCAAAAACATTGCCTCCTTGGCGGAGGTAACAAAGCACGAGAATGGGCAGACAGAGAACAGACTCGATGGCCATTTTAAAGCAATAGGGGTCTTACTGATATGCTGGAATACAACTGCTCCATCGACCAGCACTGAAAATTTCAGTTTTGCGTTTTAGTGTACCCCGGTAAGGCTTACAATAGCACACGTAATAAACAACTATCTGCGCGAGTGTGCAGATGTGCGCTAGGCCTAATGCTGCAGATTGGCCAACCTTTAAAAAGTTGATAATTCAAAGATAACGTTTGCAAGCAAATAAAACTAAGCTAAACGGCCTATATCTTACGTGCTTTAATTTACTTTCTGTTTCCACTTTGAAAAAAACAGTCCCTGGCACTATTGTGGTCAGTGAGAAAACAAACTTCTCAGAATTCGCAACATCTGTAGCTGCTGTAGCATAATTAAGGTCTACGCTATATAGTTTACTCTTTTGTCTGGAGTTCACTAGGACCCATTCAAAAATATTGACCCTGCATTTAGCGAGTCCTCCTAGTCCCATAATCTTGGTTTCGGTCTTGAGCTTTCTTTCCGATGAAGGTTTCGATAACAACGATTTATTATGCGGCTGTCCTATTGGCCGCATTATGTGCGTTGTCCGTCTGTCACTACGTCCGTCTTTCCGAACACATGCCCGTGATTCAAAAACAAAAAAGCGTATAAAAATCGAAATCAACTGAACGTGTCAAGGGGGAAGAAATAGTCGGTATGACAATTTCCACAGTTCAAACGAGAAGATCAGCGGACGTCAAAAACTCGTCAACGCATGCCACTTAACGCCGCAAGCGACTGGGAGGCAGTGGGTGCCGGGTGGTTTAAAGGAGTCTGTGGAGCGTTGTAAGCTTCCCTAACAGAATCCAGGGCGGACCGAAAATGGGTCTAGGCTTACAGAAAATCTTCTGTTGGAATGATGACTGTTCCTCCTGCAGTTGCCCCCCCCTTGAGAAAGGTGATACGCTTTGAGCGTATAGTGATCAGTTGTCGTAGACACCCGTGGTCTTGTGCCGCCAGCTGAAGCAAGCAAGAGCAACGGACTAAAACAGACCACAGAATATCACTGCTGTGATTTCCATTAGCGGCGACATAATGTTTGACGCATACGACGCGGAAGTGCAGCTAGACGATCACACATATTAGCCTATAATAATGTCATGTCGGCGATCGGCGCCATGCAGGCTCTCTTCCTGTTGATGTCTTATGATTTGGTCGGACCGATCGACTGCAGTGCAGCGACACTGTCGCGTGCTGCCCTCTGCGGAGTACAGACAAACATTCATTCATCTCACTGGAGGCCGCAAATCAGGCTTTTAATAACAACGGTCGATTAGGCCTATAATAGGCCTATGGGGCCTAAAACCATTGCACAGAAATTTGAGAGCAACAATAGTAAGAAATAGAAGCGTGAAATAGTGAAATAACATATCGATCACGCAGTTGGGGATATTAATGTAGTGTTTACACGAGGCGATCGTCGCGGCGATCGGTCGTCGCGACGATCGCATCGTGTAGGTCTATTCAGTAGGCCTACATAAGATAGCCACGGGCCCTGCTATACCGTAATAAGCAATATTACTCTAGCCACTGGTCCCTGCACGATTTCGTATTACTGTTTCAAGGTAAAATATTAACAGTAAAGTTTAGCCTACTTTAGTTAGGCCAACTAACATGATGGACTAATTTCCAATCAACTCATATAGGCTGCTTTTTGAGAAGTCCTCGAAATTCTACATAGGCCTATAGGTTTACAGCGTTCCGTGGGATTACAAGACTGATGCTGCCATGCAGCATGCTGATGAATTCTTATCATTGATTATTGCATACCGGGTATAGGCCTACATGTATCTTCGTTTACCTGGCCATGTAAATAAATAGATGCTGGCCTGCAGCACAGTAGACCCTAGCATCCGCATGCGTCGTTGCTGTGGCATATTGTCAATTAATTTGTCATTTATCAGCATAGCAGCAGCATTCATTTAGTTTGCAGTTTCTTCATATCCCGGTTTTTAATCGGTTCTCAAATAGCCTAGCCTACTCGAGGCACGTTGAGAGGGGGGAGTTTTCCCCGGTCTCCGCGACGTTTGGGGGCTCCGCCGTCGCTTAAAAATATAAAGTAGCCTACACTGTACAGTGTCATTTTTTTAAAAAAAAAACATTCAATAATTTTCAACCCGGAAGGGTCCCGCGAGAATGTTTCCCCGGGTCCCGCTGTGGCTCTCGACGTCCCTGGCCTAATCGCTGTAGGCCTAATTATCTCAGGTAATTTTAAACCAGTGCATTAGAGTGTTTTGTTACGAGAATGCGCTACATAAATTGACATTTTGACACTGATATTGATATAGGCGGGCGCTAGACAAAGACGCTCTTATAATAGTGACAAAGATCGGTGTATGGGGCCTAAACTATAGGGCCTAGTCCTATCCATATCGACCACGTGCTTTTCACAAGCACTGTGGCGGCGAGCGCTGAGTCTGCATTGCGGTGACAAAACAGCTTCTAGGCGGTGCTTGCTGTGTATAGGCCTAGGCTATGCAAATAGCCTGAACGCACAGACAGCAAACACAAAGGATGCATTATGATGAATGATTATTTGCATCTAGGCCTACATACCATATCATAGACTATCAACGATCTGGTCAAAACGTCAAACGGACCTAGGCCCTAATCACATCGAAAATACAAATATGAAACTTGAAGGCTGTAGTAGGCCTAATGATCGGCGTGATAATACAAGACGTCGAGTTTTATACCACAGATGTAAAAAACATTTTTATGTTTTTATAGAAGTTAAAAACATGTTTTCTTATCTTTTTTATTTTAAAAATGTTTTATTTGTTTATGTTTTTATTTTTAATGTTTTTTTGTGCTTTTTAATGTCGTGTTTTTTTTGTTCTTGTTAAAACATAAATGTACAAAATTACAAATATGATTGATTTTTTTATGGGCAAATTGCGTTCAGCTCTTTTTGATCTGTACATTCAGTACATTCCGGTTTTTAGTTTTTACAAATGGTAGGTTTTTGTTTTTAATTATCTGAGTTAGATTTTCTTTGCGTGTATAATGGCGAAAAAAGTAGCGATTGGAAACATCACATTCTGCAGTTTAATGTTTTATGCATGTTTTTATAATGTTTTTTATAAGCGTGAAAAACATGTTTTTATGTTTTTTATTTGCAAATCAATGTTTTAACATCTATATTTTATACGTAGTTTCACATGCATGCGTGCAAAGAAAACGAGTTGCGTGCCGTAGGCCTATTGCCCACACATCCATTGATCAAGCTATCGGATCGATCGACCGAGTGGTACAAAAAGTGAGCCGCCGCGAATTTTGATAATGACCGACTTTACTAAATTCCTTTTCGTGTACACTCAGTCACTCACGTATTTCCTGTATATCCTATAATACCATCCTGCTGTCACTGGCGTAGCCATAGGGGGGCACTGGGGGCACGTGACCCCCCTAGGAGCCTACTCAGTTATTCAGAATAGTGCCAAAATGCACCAAAACACACCGTTTTCACTCAAAAAACGAAACTTTTCTGGGAAGGGGCACAGCCTCCTCTGGGTCTTCCCCAGACCCTTTCCCCGTGGGGAAAGGACACGTACCCTCCCCATGTCCCACCCCTCGTGTGCCCCCACTGCAACTATAGGTCCTGGCTATACGCCACGGTCTGCACTATAGCCTATGCCTACATGTTGGTTTTGTGCCGCGATAACTTTTCCGTCCATGCTGTCACAAGCATTCTTTTCTGCTGATTCGTCCAGCAACAGCTCAGCTATAGCCTATAGGGGGCCTAGTATGCCTAACTACAGTGTGGAATGCGTACGTCCTGGAAATAATGACGTTCGATTACCAATAGATGACACTGCATGCACTAGCGACGTCGACGCCTTTATACACGGTACGCCACCGACTTGTGAAAGTAATATGGAGCTTCATACTCGATGAGCATATTGACGCACGCTGTAGGTCTGCTGTTGCTACAGGCTTATGTATAGGCTACTTGTTTATTGTCAAGATATTATGCAATAAATCACATCAGGTCGGGCGTATGTGTACACTAACCATCATCAGTTATTAATCTCTGCGCCATTTTGTCGAATATGAATATGAAATACCAGTAGCCTAACTGAGATGAAAAATCCGTACAGGCGGATTTAGGGGGTAAGGCGGCCGTGACCCCAAATTAACAAAATTGACCAAAGTCGTCTCGTTTGCTTCGCTTTGCAGCAGTGCATTACCCACAGCCTGCAAAGAATGCGAGCGTTATAAACTCACTGTTCACGAAATTACAGTTTAATTTCGCGCTCAGCGTTTAAGTGATGAAACACGTCTACGTCAACACTCTCTCTCCACACCCCTGGGGATCTTGTGGCCCTAAACCCCTCGGCGCCTTCACTCGACTCCACTTGACTTTACCTTTTTACAATATGTGGTTGACAGATACAGTTGAGGCAAAACTTGGCGGTTATAAATTACCCCGTAGACCAGCGTATATAATATCGAGAGCTATTCAAATGTTAATAGCCAGGACTACGCGTGCCGGCAACTGGCATGTTGCTGTCTGTAGAATGAATGATAAGCCTACAGTTCGTTGTTGCAGCCGTGAGCCTGTGACCTCACAGCTCGCATACCCTGGCCGTTGCCGACAAGGCGCAGAGGCGGAGTTTACACCGTAGGCCTAAGACCGCCACCGCCATCCCTAGCATCTGCTGTGAGTAAACACGATAGCGCTGCGAACGTGTACGATCGAAGCTGTACGAATATTCTTTGCGAAATGGAGGGCTATGTTCTAAGGCTAGCGGTGTCGAGATGACGACTGTTGCGTGTCGCCGCTGTCACGGCGTGGCCGCGTTTCCGTCATGGCTTTTCTGGTGGTCCTGCGTCATTACCTGGACCGGTTTAGAGGTCGGCGGATTGAAAGTGAAGTTCGGGGTTATATTACCTGTGCAGCAAGTCTCCCGGACTGTGCATCCGTGCACCACGCTGCCGATAGCGATGGCCGAGGAATGGCTGATCGCCGACGATCTGATACCGTTCAACTGGGTCGTGGACAGTCACACTTCATCCAGATCATCCGACCAAGGACGCAGGAGGACTTCGACAGCGATCAGTATCCAGTTCGAGTACCGCGATTCGCGGTGTTCGGACACCTACGGTCCAGTCAACGCGATGGAGATCTACTACCACAGGGCAGGCTGTAGGACGGCGCAGGACAACGCCAAGTCACGTAGCAACATCGAGAGTTTGGAGGTCCAAGTGTTCTACGGCCCGTGCTGCAAGTACGCCCTGTCGCCGGTCGGCCGGTACGCCAACGTGTGGAACGTGCCGGTCATCACGCCCGGTGGTCTCACGTCTCGCTTCGGCGATCCAGTCGACTACGCCATGCTGACGCGCTTCATCGCGCCCTTCGAAAAGGTGGCCGAGTCCGTGAAGCTGCTTCTGGCCAAGTACGGCTGGTGGCACCTGTCGTTCCTGTTCCACGATAACATCGGCCCGGACAAGTGGAAGGGCTACCCGATGTGCTACGACATCATGGAGGCGGTCGCTGCGTTGATCCACGCCAGGGATGAGCGGACGCCGCAGACGGATGATGATGAAGACGACGTGACGCCGAACAACGGAACGAGCACAGAGAACCAGCGTCGCGGCGGCAAGTGCTGTATCGTGCACCGCGAGATCTTCAACGAGAACTACTACGAGGACTACGACTTCGACGTCATCATGGACGAGATCAGGAACGCTTCACGAGGCAAGTGATTTCTCGGCCGACGTCTAAAACAAGGTCCACGTCAACTCAGCCTCTTACGCTCAGCGGGCTTGGAAATGACTAGTAACTTACGGGCTATAGGCGAAGGCCTATAGTGTGGCTAGCTGACTGGGGTGATGGTATGTTTGCTGGCTGCAGACCACGGGTCATTGTTTGCTGATGCGGGCAATGGATAGCCGCATAGTGCGCTGCGAGATTATTAGCTCATGCCAATAAGCTGCCACTCCCGAGATTGGCCGATTAGTTTAGTGGGCCAAAAGGTGACATAGGCCTACTGTCAAACTGATGGGCATAAATTCGACGGCGTTTGATCGAATTTGCGTGTTCTGTTGAAGCTCTGCTGAAGATTTCGAAAATGGGGGAACATTTCTTGTGGTCACTCTCGACAGTAGATCAGAACACAGAAGCCGCCAGATTGTTGTCATAACTGCATTGTTTATACGTTCGTCACTTCGTCAGTAAGCCCTACTAATCGATTTCCAACATTCTTTTGCTGGCATATTGAATTATTCACCAGTAAGCTAAATTTTTTGCGATAACTTGTCCTCAGAAGGCTTCGCTATCAGGGCTGGAAAATTGGTGCGAAAACCCTAGGATTTTAGGTTTTAAAAAAAACTAAAAAACCTCATAAGTTCAGTTTTAGGTTTTTAAAATTTTTTTAATTTGTTATGAAATTTATTACGTATCATATTTTAATTCATATTTCAATCGTGACTTAAGTTATGACTTTAATCACGTCATTACATATCGTTCGCTCATAAGCAGGTGTATTCTTGGGTTTTATTTTGAGCACAGTGTTCATTGGACAGAAAAACCTTAAAAACCTAAAACCTAATTTTTAAAAAACCTAGGTTTTTTTTCAGCCGTGTTCGCTATACACGGTATAAATATGCCGCACCCGTTTTCCAGGGGCCTTAGCCAAAAGTTGGGGAAAACTAAGACTTCAGACCTCGTCAAAAAATAGGCCTAAGCAACAAAAACAATTTGTGCTTAAAATAGCCGTCGATCCTTTCACAAATGTAACAGGGTAAACAACAGCTTACAAGGAAGAAACGAGACCGACCGTGTTGCTTTTAATTGACAAACAAACTAAATGCTTTTTCAAAGAAACTGGAAATTTAGAGGAAATGCATCTGCGCTGTTAAACCTCGACCGCTATGCTGTACACGCGTCGCTTGTCGAAGGTTCCGCTGCAGTAGAAAAGTGAAAAAAACATTGCTGTAGGCTACGTGACATATTTAAATGCTAAAAAACTGATAATATCACAAGTGGAGCTGGTGCATCACATTTACATTGCAAATTTAGCTTGCTGCTGAGTGTCATATTATGAAAGTGAAGGCATTCTGAAAATTAAAATATATCTGATGAAGTTAATTATTGCAAAAACATGTTGAACAGCTGATATTCTTTTCTTGACTATGCAAGATGGGGCACAAGCCGATAGGCCTGCACAGCCAGCAGTTACGTGCGTGCTGTTCTTTATGGTTTGTTGTTGCGGTGACCTTATGCGCATAGTCCGGCCGTCATTGGTAAGGCCGAAAGAGGCGGGGTTTGCACCATGCCGGTGCCCGCAGCAGCTGCTCATGGCTACGGTCACGCTGAAGGTAATGAAACGGCGAACGTAATGAACAGTAGGCCTGCTTATTAGTGTATTCGTTGCGAGTTGGCAATGGAGCAGTTTAGTCAGTTTAAAATGAGCTGTAGGTGACGTCTACCGTGTATAGGAAATATCGGGAAATGGATGCGACGCGGTTAATTTGGTGGGCTTGCGTTTCGACGTGGGTCAACCTGGGGGTCAGCGGGTTGAAAGTGAAGTTCGGGGTTATACTGCCTGTTGACGCGGTCTGCCGGACGATGCATCCGTGCACCAAGCTGCCGATAGCGATGGCCGAGGAATGGCTGATCGCCGACGACCTGGCGCCGTTCAACTGGGTCGTGGACAGTCCGACATCATCCAGATCATCCGATCAAACACAGAGGCGGAATTCGACGTCAGCGGCGATCAGTATTCAGTTTGACTATCGCAACTCGTACTATTCGGACACGTATGGGCCTCTGCACGCGATGGATATATACTACCACGGGGCCGGGTGTAGAGCTGACGAAGACGACTTGGACGCGTCAGAGAAGGTCGATTCACGGGAGATACAAGTGTTCTACGGTCCGTGCGACAAGTATGCCCTGTCGCCGATTGCCAGGTACGCCGAGATCTGGAACGTTCCAGTCATCACGCCCGGCGGTCTGACGTCTCGGTTCAACAGCGACGTCGAGTACACAATGCTGACCCGCTTCGTCGCGCCGTTCGAGAAGGTGGCCAAGTTCGTCATGTCGCTGCTCGCCAGCTACCGCTGGTGGCATCTGTCGTTCCTGTTTCACAACAACATCGGTCCGGACGGATGGAAGGGTCACCCGATGTGCTACGACATCAAGGAGGCGGTGGCTGCGCTGGTCGAGGCAAGGGCGGAGAACTTCGAGAAGACTTCGAAGACGTCGATGATCGACGACGATGTGACGTTGAACACGACGAGCGCGCAGTGGGAGGACAACTGCTGCGTGCTACATCAGGAACTTTTCAACGAGAACTATTACGACTATGACGTCATCGACGCCCTTCTGCATAAGATCAGGAAAGCTTCACGAGGCAAGTGATTAATGAATTACCTAAGTGGGACTGGGAAATGCAGCTGCTGCTTGAGTTCCGAAAGTTAATCCACCGGATCTAACCCGGCCGTCCGTACGACGTATAGTGTAAATACAAGACCAGCAAATGCCTATGCAAAACCTATCAGTTATAAAATAGCAAAGAAACTAGAAGATCTGGAACTGAAAATACAGACATGTAAGTTACAGTATAGGCTACTGTGTACGTCAAAAACGAGTGGAGAATGTAACGTTTTATTGCACTCAAATACGTCGTGGTAACGTCGTTTTGTGCATGAACGACGTTGATTTACGTGCATAGCCGGGTTATAACACTTGTCTATCAATACGAGTTTGGCAGCGCCATCGCGTCATGACACGAGGCGCCCTGCACTGCATGGTGGCGTCTCGTGCGATGGCGCTGCCAAACCCGAGTTGATTGACATTTGCATTGTACGTAGTCCCGCCCTGTTTTTTTCGCATGCGAGGTTATGTCGCACACGTAGTCACTGTCTATCCGCGATAGGATATTAGTGATGACCACCAGTAGGAAATAAGCGAGTGTCATGCATGCAACAGTAGGCTATAGGTTTCGTCACCAGAACTATTAGCATACCTTCGTGCAGTTGCTTAAAGGCGCTGGTTCTTAAAGGGGCAGACCATTCATTCTGACCGACTTTGGTTGTATAGGCCTACTTATCTTAATTAAGTTTAGCCCTCTGGAACAAAAGGTCGCAGAGAGGATGAGCTCTCGAGCAACAGACGCCGGTCTCTACGAGGGTGACATTTTCTTTTATCTCGCTAATGTCACATCTCCAGGCTGATCTTTTTGGACCTAACGAAAACGGACAGTTGATGCGTCGGTTTGGGACAGGAAAGATGCTGACAGACGATGACAGATCCCTTGGAGTGAATCGAATAGAACGATTATCAGTAGACCAGAAAGATGGCGTTAGAGCATTGCACTTTTGAGCTTTTCATCAATGTTTTGTCACTTCTGACTCAGTTCTGACTACAACTTGTTCTGAATCTAAGCAGTAGGCCTAAATACCGTGTACGGCGCGTAGGCTCAGTAATAGGGTGTTTACACGATCGAGCAAACATCGAACCGGCTCAAGCAGACCTATTGGAACCCTGGGCTTAGGCTGTTAGCCCACAGCTGATCACGTGTTATATAGACCTTTCAATTACAACCCGCCCGCCCTTCTAATTAGCATGCTAATTGCCATAGAACGTCGAGCTAGCTGCTCGATGTTTGCTCGATCGTGTAAACAGTGCATAAATTTCTTCAGCATATATAGAGGCCTACGCTCTATCTCATACGCCGTCTCTGCATGCGTGTGCCAGCGATTTGCTCTCGCTGAAAAAGTGATACTGATAATATCTCCGAGAAAGTAGCGTTTCTTAGCCAAGCCTACAGTAGTTAATATTCACGCGAAATAGTGGTGGCATGTTTCATGCCATGAAAATGAAGTTTCTATATGTACGAGACGAATTTCTGGGCTCCGTTCATTTAGGGCAAACGTAATAATATATTAGGTGTAACTAACGACGGCTATTTTAAGTGGAGTCTGCTGTAGTTGGGTCAGATAAACTTTATGGGGATTGTTTCCATTGACTGTGCCAGAATACCGATTAACTGATTCTAGTGCTCCGCGGCCGACTTCTTTATTCGCGACCGAGCTTTGCTGTAAAAGCACAAACCATTAGCATATTGTAGAGCTATATATCACGAAGGCATTTAAGCAGTTTACTGCGCTAACGGTCTGTAACGTACAGTCACGTGAATTTCGGTCAACCTCGGTGGCCGTCGGTAATGAGTTGACTGCGCACAACACGCTTTCGAGGTCGGTCGGTCAAAGGTCAAGGTTAAGAGATCGTAACGGATCGTCTATTCAAAATCGCCAATTTTTGTACTCCCGCTCATTTTGCGCCCTAGATTGTGCGGTTACTCGAATTTCTGGGAAAACTCTACAGGTTTCAAAGCTAGCGTCACTGTGGCAGCTAGGCCACAGTGAAGGTTTCGTGATATAGTTTGCGTCGTTTTGACACAATACCGCAGTGTGACGGACAGACAGACGGACGCCTCGTCGATAGCTGTCGCACGTAAAAAGCAAACTAGTTGGTTGGTCGCATTGTGCTGAGACAAGTCGGTACTTGGTTGATTTTAAAAACTTGCCAAACAAAATTGTGCAGTGTAAAATGTTAATCTGCGTGAATTCGGCTATATTACGTGAGTTCCGTTAGCTACCGCCATCTGTCGAATGCGATGAACAAGATCAGCACTTACACCGAGTAGTGCTCTGGGACTGATGATGGACTATCTGTCAGGGTAGACAGCAGTAGCGGTTTTTTTTTGCTCTAACCCCCCTTAGTTTAATGGTCACGCATGATGTTTTGTGGTCAAAATTTTAAAAGTCGACAGTCTAGCTTAGGCCTAAGATTATAGGCAGAAGCTTATTTATTTATAAGGGCCTATCACTTTACGTTTTAGGCCTACTGCGCAGTTTTTGACTTTTCATTAATTCACATTAATTTATTACTTATTGCGGCTTATTAAATTGCATTTTTTTGCAAATACCAGACAAATATCCGTGATTTTTTGGCGTTTTCAACTTTAAGGAAAGGGGGCGTATTTGTGGCATTTATTGAACGTCCAAAAGCCAAAATTGTTTCACCTTCCCCTGACCCCCTGACCAATGGCTTTGCTCCCAGATCCCCGCTATAGGCTCGCGCTTTGTGCTTGTCATGAGGCCGCCACCCAGAATTTCCAGGTTAGAACCGCAACTGGTAGACAGAATCTTGTCTTGGCATATTGAATATGCTAAGAACGCCATTTTCCAGGTCCCCCAGCTGCGGGTCCAGTTCTATAACTTCTAACCATTTTATTTAAAACTTTTTTTGTCGCATTTAAGAATTTTATAATGCAGTTTTGTAGTTTTTGTGCACGCCTTAAACTTCTCATTCCCGTGATAACTCTTACACACTGGGCATGGTCCACGTGCGGAATGTCATCATTTGTTGGTCGTCCCCACTCCGACCGCCGCGACGTTAAAGCACAAAAGCACGTATTCTCGAGACCGACTATCGACTAGCTCGTTTAGCTCTCTACGTCTTATTGATCCACCAAATTACCCTAATATCCACTTCTGTGTACCAGAGCAATTTTATACTCTGTATATATAATACGTCTAACGAGACGTAGCAAATGAACTAGGCCTATCGAACAAGCGGAGAACAGGTAGGCGTACATTATACGTACATTATAGGGCGGGCTATTACTAGGGATGTTAAGAGGCCAACTGGGCACGAGACCGAGGCCTAAAAATATTTTTTGAGGCTTAGGCCACACATGTCAGAGAACAACTCATTGTGTATGAACTATGAACATCAAGACTGACAAAGTCCCAGCAGTCATTGCACTGCAGTTCAGAAACACGAGTTCTTCAAGTAAATGAGTATGGGCGTAGCTAGATTGTGGATATGACTAATAATTAATGTCATGTACGCTGTAAATTTTCGAGGCCACGCAGCTAATTTGTATGAGGCCGAAGCCAGATGCCATGAGGCCGAGGCCGACTTAAATAATTTGGCCTAGAGGCCACTCAGGCCGTAACATCCCTGGCTGTGTTACGCGCCAGTATTTTTTGCATGTTAGTTTTCGGCATCAGTCCAGCTATTGCGGTTCTGTCAGCATCTTTGCGACATATATGAGAGACGGGACGTCGTCGTTGTTTATATTGCGATTTACACGTCACCGCCGACTGATAAACTGACTGATAAAGTAAACCGGCTTATTACCAGAATAAATATAATCGCGTTAACGCGTGTTGCATATTCATGAGTCAACTAATCAAAGTGTCCTAGCCAAACTCGTATTATCATAACTAGAAGCTGTGACGAGACGTCCGGTAGTTATGTATCCGCTCTTCTATATAGGATGAGCGCTTGGATTAAGGCTTGATGAACAGTCGATTGAGGTCGATTGAACAGTTTCGGTCGTCGGCGCTTTGCTGTTTCGGTTCCGTCGACTTGGAATCAGTGCCTGACAGTCTTCGTAACCCAGAACTGAGTCTCGTCACTTTCAAACGGCTGTTTTTTTACTCCTGAATATATAATGTTCAGAAATGTAAGAGCGAGGGCGTGGATTTAATACAGACATGCAAAAAATGGGATATCGTATGCATAGCCTGCTTAGCTTACCGACGAATCTAAATCAGGTTTAGGATAGAAGACGGACGAGCGTATATGACACACGAGACTGTCAGTAGGCAGGTAAGGCATCCGACCGACACATATGGCCCTGCATAGGCCCTATCATCGGGTGATTGACGTCGCCGGAAGATTGCTGAAACGGATCTATGAATATTGTGCAATCAGTCACGCAGTGCTGCAGCCACCGAAATCCGGATATGATTCTGGATCAAGTGATGCCGCCTGAGTGAAATATGTCGTCCTGTCGGTGTGATTTAATCATGTACGTCGTCTACAGGAGCGAGCGAAGCGCAGAGCCACAGCACGGCCTCGGGGAAACATTCTCGCAGGGCCTCCAAACATTTTCGTGGGGCCCCGTTGGGGAGAAAAATTTTTAATTTTTTTTTTCAAAATGGTGCATTATGGTGTACTTTTATATTTCTGAGCGACGGTGGGGCCCCCTAAACGTCGCGGGGCCCGGAGTAGCTTACCCCCTACCCACCTCCTCGACGGGCCTGGCCAGGCGTCATTGAAGACAGAGTGGCGAGCTGGCAACGGCTGATGGCAACGGCGAACGTACAGCGAGTGAGTGCAGTGCTGCAGAGATCCGACTGAAATTCGTAACGAATCAGCAGCGGCCGCACCGCACACACATTACGAGGAGACGCTGAAAACGCGACCGAGACGAGACGTTAGTACGTATCGAGACCGTCTCGAGACCGAGACGTCTCGACCGAGACCACATTCCTGATAGGCGTGAAATAGCCTTTATCGAATAGTAAAACAAACGGTTGCTCGTTTAATACATGAACGACGGAAGTAATTATACGACACAATAGAACGTCAATCGTACAGCACTTCAGTTCAGTCAAACGAAGAAACTAATGGAATGGGGTGTTTACACGATCCAGCAAACGTCCAGCAATTCACGTGTATTTTGAATACATTTGCTGGACGTTTGCTGGATCGTGTAAACACCCTAACTGAGCGTAATGTTGCTTGCGCGTAGGCCTATACATATTGCAGCTGTGCGCTCCCGTGATGTGGCTCACCGCTTTTAGGAAGTCTACTCTGGTGTAGACGTTGTCGTCGAAACGACGTAGACAGGCCTTGATTCTTGCGTCGTTGGCAATGTGCTTGCGTTTCTTCGCGCGACGAATCGACATTCGACAACTCTTTACTGGTATGCATTAGCAAACTGCGTTGATTTCGCCATGTCTCGCTGCCTATACACAATTTATGCCGTTCCCGTGTTTTCCAGTTCTGCGTTTCCGTTTTCCACCCGCGTTTTCGATCACCCCACTACGAGCAGTGCTCGGTTGATTCGCTCAGTCACTGCAGTTGCTGTCGCTAGTCGCTAGATGTCACCAGCGCGCACCTGCCCGACTATCTGCGCTATGCGGTAGTCATAGCTTCGAACGACGACAGCCGATCGCCGCGCTGTGTGCTCTGATCGATCCTTCCCGACTTTCTGCCGGATATGACGTCATCGCGATGACGTCACGAGTCTGAGATGTGACGTCCTGGTCGTCGGCGTGTATTCCGCTGTCGTCGTGACGTCATCGCCGTAGTTTCGCCGTTGAACGAACGCGTTGTGAAAATTTTTGTGAAAACTTGTGAAAACTTACAGCAATGAGGCATGGACCGTACACAGCAGCGTCGTTTCTGTGTGTAATAGTAACAGCAGTCGTAGTAATCATCTTCATAATAATAGCCGTATTCGTGAAGCGAAGTCAGGCGGTAGTTTTAGAGGTGTTGTGCATAACAGAACTTGCAAGCCAGTGACGTCCTACTGACGGAGGGATTATTGGATCGTTATAACTAACGACTGCTGAAATCTACTCAGACTGTTGAGCACGTCGGGTGCTATCTTGAAGAGAAGTTGTCGACAGAGCAGAAACAAAACGAGTGTCGCCTATGTCGTGACTAACATTTGGAAGACAAAATAATAGATTTCCTCTTTAGGCATGTTCCGCTTTTCATTAGAAAGTTCTGAGAAAATAGATCCGCGTCGCAGGTAGCGTGGTGAAATCGTCATGGCGTCGGTGACCGGAAATGGGCGTGACTGCGCGTGTGCAGTGTCGCTGTCGTTGTTGTTTATCACCGGCGCGCTGATGACCGGAAGTTGTTGTGGTAGTCACGTGGTCAGCGTCGGCGTTATACTACCGTTTGACGCCGGTGAGATGTGGTCGTTGCATCTGGCCGGTCCTGCGATTGAGTTTGGCGTGGCGACGGTCCAGTCTGGTGATCATCGGCTGACGACCGTGACGCTGCCGAATCACTTTCTACAGATCCATGCGAACGACTCGCGCTGCTCCGACACCTGGGGTCCTCTGTCGGCGTTCGACATGTACCTCAGCCGGCGGGCAAACGTCTTCCTCGGTCCCGTCTGCGAGTACGCCGTCGCGGCGGTCGCCCGGTATTCCCCGCACTGGGATATTCCCGTCATCACGCCCGGCGCTCTCGTCCTGGACTTCGACAACCGCGCCAACTACCGCCTGCTGACGCGCATTGCAGGCTCGTACACCAAGCTAGCCGAGTCACTGAGCGTTCTGCTGCGACTGTTTGATTGGGGTCCTGCGACCGTGGGACTTGTCTACCAGCAGCGAACGACGTCGAAAGCTCGGCGATCTTCTTCTTACTCCAGTGCGAGGTCGGTTGGCAACAGCGACTGCTTCTTCGTCATGCAGGCTGTTCACTCGCATCTAGAAGCGCTTCGACGTTCGTCCGGCGTCAGTAACGCTTCGTCGTCGTCGGGGGGCACCTGGTATCGCTCGATCAAAGAGGATGCTCTCAACGCCGAGGACAAGCTGCGCGAGTTGTCGCTGCATGCCCGCAGTAAGTGGAACTCAGTAGGACTCTCTCGAGATGTGTGATCAGACGTTATTAACGCAATGCGCGTTCGGGCATGAAACCTAATCACACTGTACAGGCATGTTGGTTTATGTACGTGGGATTGTACCTGCATGCCAACTGAGTGAGTGAACTGAATGAACCTATTCTAAATTCGGAACTAACACCTACCGTAAGCATTGGACTGTTACTGATAACATACGGTAATTATTACTGCTATAATGAGAATGTGCAGTAATCGTGTGGCGGTTTGTACTTTTTTTCTCTCCGTCTCTCTCTCCTTTTTTTGCTCTAATATCTTTATTTTTTGTTTCTTTGTTGCAGCAGATACATACAATCAGTCAGTGATTCTGTAATCTGTCGAGGTAGATAATGTTAATAGCTTTTTATATCACTAAACCGTTCATAAGTCATTCACCAACTGTTTTGAACATGTCGATTTGTTTCACTCAGTTCTGCAGCAGCTGTTGCTTTTAAACACTTTAAACTTAGATCACGATCAAAAAATGATCGTACAACACCTGCAGAGTGTACTGTTTAGCATGCTGAATGATAAATTAGTGGCTGATAAATTGGTATTATTAGTATATGATTATTATTTCGAGGGCAGAGCTTGGAGTGACACTGTCACACCGAAGATGTAGCAGGAGCACTGTGCATGAATTAAGCTAAGCATATTGCAAGCACTGGGCTAGTGAATAAGTCCAGAAATGACTGTCGGACCACGGAATGGATGCGCTTTTGTCTCTCGCCGAAACTGCAGCAGTGAGTTGGCGGCTCTCGTCGCAGGTGGCAGACTGTTCCAGGCTCGAGCTGCTACCACTGGAAATCCCCGGTCCCTGATGGTAGAGCGTCGCGTCAACGGCACTTGCAGTGTCATCGTGTCGGTGGAGCGCAGACGACGACGTGCAGGGGCGTCGGCAGTCAGCTGCAGGCTGGTGCTAATATTCAGCTTACCATCTTACGTGTATAGAATATTAACGTCGTTTCTCGACAGGAAAGCGAATACAGTGCTAGAAAAGTAATTGATTTTTGACCAGTGCTGATGTTGGTTGCATTGATTGGTGTACACGTACTCGATGCTGCATATTCTTCCTACATTTACGAATACGTTGAGACCAGAGAGGAGGTGAGATCGCTCAAAACGTAGTACCGACGACGTAATGCGATCGATCGATGCACATCGAACGGCGCTATCTTGTTCAAGACTCAAGTGCGTATAAACTCATCACTCTATCTGGCCACGAGGACTAAGACGCTAACTCTGTTTTGCTATTTGCTGTGCAATTTGCGAATTCGCTGGAAATTTTCGCTTTGTATACAGCAGATCCACGACAGATGCAAGTTGGGTCGGGTTTAACAGTTGTGACTTGTCGCCAATCAGTAAACCCCTAGGCCCGCATTATGACGCGTCATAATGCGGGCCTAGGGGTTTACTGACCCCGTCCAAGGATTTGTGATGTCATTTTTTCCCCAGAGAGTCCATGCGCATTGCGTAAACCACTGACGACAAACTTTTGGTCCCCGACCGATTGACCTTTACTGTGTAAACTGCACGAAATTTGGTCAGTCGATTCTCAGGAAAATCATTCAAATTGTTGCCACCAGATGTCACATTGTGAGGCTGAAATGCACGAAATTCGATTTTGGATAGGACTTTGCCCCAGACCCGCTCGGGGAGCTCACAGCGCTTTCCCACACTTCCTAGCTGAACTTAGACGAAAAAGCCTTACTTTTAAGGGAAGGAGAGGGGAAGGAAGAGAAGTGGAAAGTAGGGAGGGGTGGGAAAGGGGTTAGGGGAAAAAGGGAAAGAAAAGGTAAGAGGAAGTGAAACACCAGTACTTTTTAGCCGACCGTACTTACTTAACGGTCAAGCTTATGGTACGAGTTGTCGTCTGTCTGTCTGTCTGTTTGTCCGTCGTCTGTCCGTCCACTTTGTCGTCTGTCACAGATGCATTGTGGCTAAGCGTTAGGTCGTATAGAGAAAACTTTTTACATGAATAATTAGCCCTGTGTTTTAAACATAGGCATGCAAAATTTCAGCGATCTACTGCATGGGGAAGATTTTCAAATTCGTTGTTGAATGGAGAGGTTGGAAAATGTCCGTTTTTCAACGGAAAACTGGCCGTATCTCGGAAACGGTGAGAGCTACGGCCGAGGTTACTACTAATCGCTAATAGGAAGTGCCACCTACGTCTTGTTATCCCAGCGACAGCTGGGCTTTTTGTCTGAAATGACGCCACTGTGACACGGATGCCTGTGCGTGTATAGTCGTGGTGTTGTGTGCGTCCGCTCACACTGTGCGCAAGATCATGCTCAAAGCCGCTCAGCTGCATTTCGACAACGGCGAATACGTCTTTATCAACATCGACCTTTTCAGCACGTACGTACATATACATTTCTCTTCTTCGTCTTCTTTCTTTTCTTGATCTTTTGGTAACTGCAGGGACGCCATGTTTGCTCAGAGCGTATATACGTCGTATATAAAGGCGCGAAGAGCGCCACGTCACTGAACTGAACTGAACTGAACTGACATGGCTTAATTTTTGATGAACTGACCGATAATGCATTACAGTAGGCACCGTCTAACGGCGTCAGTGACCACGTGACTACGAGCATTTATACCCCGTTTACACCATCGAGCAAATATCGAGCAAACATCAAGCAAACATCAAGCAGGCCTGATGGAACCCCGCCCCCTGGCTCAAATGTAGGCCTAGGCTTAGCCCACAACTAATCACGTTTATATAGGCCTTCCAGTTACAACCCGCCCGCCCTCCTAATTAGCATGTTAGCATGCTAATTACCATAGCTCGTCGAGGTAGCTGGATTAATGCTAGCAAACATCGAGCAGACGTGGAGCAATTAGCACGTGTATTTTGAATACATTTGCTCGACGTTTGCTCACTGTTTGCTCGATCGTGTACACGGGGTATAACGCGTCAACCAATGACCAATTTGCTCGCCCTGCTTGCCCATTGTCAGTTCATCAAAAGCAAACCGTGTCAGTTCAGTTTAGTTACGTCGCTCTGTACGCGCCTTAAGAAAGCTTCGGAGTCTTGGAGAACATCGTAGAGATATCCTGTTGTTACGTGCTAGTTGTTACGCTGATACGATGTTATTCTTGGTGGGCGCACTTGCCAACCTACATTCTGCTGAGAGCTAGCTCGCTGTTTATGGACATGGACACCATGGTCCATGGTCCATGGTCCATGGACACCAAAATTAACATATATATTTTTTTCATTTTTCCTAAAACAGCATACTTTTCTGATAATTAAAAATTTTAATCGAAAACATATAAGGAATGTGTCCGGCGTCAGGACGCTTCGTTTGAGCCATTAGCAGCGTGTGTCGGTCCAACGGGCTGGTCTGTAGCCGTGCGCAAGGAAAAAGAAAGAAAAAAAATAGAACGCCTAAGGGCGAATTTCGCGCATGCGCAGCCACGCCCCCTTTGAACCGATTGTAACCAAATTCTGCATGTGGGGTCGGGTGGGCGATGTGATCACTGATGCAAGTTCTATGGAAATCGGTTAAGAGGTTTCGGAATTACAGCACTCTCCCCCAAACGCCATTTCCTATACTTAACGTTCATCGCCCTTACAACAGTGTCAGCACTGCCCTGCTGCACTGTGATCACAGCGAATATAAGCTTAGAACGCGCGGTGTAAAAGTCGTCATTAGTAGTACGGTATTGCGCTCAGCTATATACTGCATGTCTTGAGACAGTCAAAACGTAGGCCTATATTTGACGGTCCTAGCGAATTTTGCGTTCTTATACTGATTTGCCAACTCATATATACGGCGCGTTAGAAATGGTCAGTGCTATTAAGCTTACTATTACTATGTATACAGTTCTGATCAACTATGTATCACAGGTGCGAGGCAAACTAGAGACGCCAAACGACGTCAGATCTAGTAGGCCTATAGATGAATGACCGGTGATGGTCTGGCGTGTCATCTTCCATCACGGACGTCGACTAACAGTGAGGACTTAAGATAGATAGATGGATGTAGTGGAAAGGTCTCTCGGGACTAACGCAGTGAAGTGCAATAGCGTGTACCTGCTGCGTCGTCGCAAACGACAAATTTGATTACGTCGTCTTTTCGGTGTATTTATTTATTCTCCGAGCACCAATAAAATCTCGAGCGTAATAGTAGAATAGTAGCCTAATGTGGGCCGCAGAGGTTTCGTTATGTAAGTAGCTTTAGTAAAGTAGTGGAAAAAGGAAATCAGACTATCGATGAGTGTTTTTACTGTTTTGGTAATTTTCTAAACAGCCCGCGCATAATCGTTGTACGATTCTGCAGTGATCCAAGCTCTATAGAGAAACGCATGCACCAGCGACTGAAAGCTGTCATTGCAAGAATACTTTCCATCGCGGTTCAGTGGAACACACAGCACGCGTTTGAAAAGCAGTTAAGAAGTTGAAATAAAAAAGAGAGAAAAGAATGTCAACGACAGCCGCAAAAGCACTGCAGTAACAGCAGTGAATAGAATGTCACGAAACGTGTTTCGGCTACCGGATAGCGGTGGGATTCAGCCGGTTTATTTGTTGGTACTGCTAGCATCGTGGTTGCCTGCGTTGATCTAAAAACCTCTACTAGAAAGAGAAAGAGCGAGACTGGTAACATTTTATTGACGCCGTCCCATCGCTGATGCTGATCAGTATATGTTACGTCCACGCAGTTTTTTTCTTCATTTTGATCATGGTTAAGGTTGTGAAACTTTGTACCTTTGATTTTAAGGTTAGGAGTCGTGTTTAGTAACACTGAAAACGTACAAACGTATACGATCTATCGACAGAATAACGGCTGTGTAAATCGTACAAATTCAGCGTGTCTTTTCATACTTCTGTGCGGTAATTGTCCTTGAACTGAGTTCGTCGGCTGCATGGACTTGCGAGCTTTTACGCGACTAATGTTTAGCTCTCGCAGTCTGCAAACTGGATTACTGCAATTCCGAGTTCTAGCCGGGCCAGCGAACGGGTCCGCTCCTCGTAATCATGTAGCGTGTCAAAAGCGCATTTGCGGCCTTTCGAATGAGCACGTTTCGACTTGTCCGCAGGGTAGAGAACATAGCGCTTCATCAGTCGTCGGTCGTTCGGTTGTGACCGTTAACTGGTAAGGCTTATTGCAGGTTTCTGCGCTCTTCTAGGTACAAGTTAATTATGACGTCGCTGTTTTTTTGTGGCGCATCTGCTTAGAGGTGATTGATGACTTGATGTAGTAGACTGCAGCTGGTTCGATTCCATACGGCAGTCACAGTCAGACAGTCAGTTTTAGCTCATTACAAAATGCAGCATACCAGCCACTGCAATTACTGCTTTAAATGTTGTAATTTGATGAATTTGTTCAACTTATTGCTGTCACTGCTACTGCTACATGGCACATAAAATTTGCCTTTGTAGCTGCAAAATTTTTTTTTAACAAAATATGGCAGTTGATTAAATATTCTTTGCTAGGCGTGATGTAACGCTGACGTCATAATATGTCACAGGTACAAGCTTGCTAGTCTCAACTGGTGCTGTCAGTTGCTACCTTGCTCTGATGGTGAAAAATCTGGTTCGTTGATGACAAATTTTTGAAGTTTTACAGTTGCAGCCACAAAAAAACGTGCAAAGCGATCGCATTTACGTGTCTTTGAGGATAGATGAACTTCCACACGTTCGAGCAAGACAGTGCACTATCACAACTAGCCAGCAAAATGGTGCGTTTTTGGATCGCGAGACGCCTGATTTCATGTCCACATGTTGCTCAGTGCTGACACGATAAACATCGTTCATTAGCGAACCAGATTGAGTTCACCATCGAAGCAGGGTAGCAACTGACAGCACCAGTTGAGACGAGCAAGCTTGTACTCACGACACATTATGACATCAGCATTACGTCACGACTAGTAAAGAATGTTTAATCAACTGCCATATTTAGTTTAAATATTTTGAATTAGTATTTCTTCAGCTACAACTGGTAAAAATTTCATGTAAATTGGTCATCATTTGAGTGAATTATGAAAAAAACAAAAAGGGGTCCTTTTTATGAAACACCGTGTACATGTATATCTCGGTGTCCCATTTGTTGGACTCATGGTGCAATCAGTCGTTCTCAGCGGTAGATGCGTAAATGTCCGTCTGACAAGAAGACGAGCTTTTTCTGCTCAGTCGTGAAATGACGTTGACTGACGCGAGCACAATCCATGTGACTGAGCACCCGAATCCGAGGCGACTGCAGCCGCTGCACTGGAATGACACAGCCAGAGCTCTTTGAGTATTGCAAAAAAAATGACACCCTATCTACGTCAGTATTAGGCTATTATGCCATCATTGCCACATGAGTTGCATAACACAATTTTTATTACACTGTTGAAACAAGTTTAATATTATCTATTAATTATTCGCAGTTTAAATGCGCTTTTTTTACGCGCCTACTGCTTTCAGCGCGTCTTAGCCATCGCAATTCTGTCCGTCCGTCCGTCCGTCTGTCGGTCAGACGGGTGGATCAGTCAAAAACGGTGGAAGCTATGATCACCAAATATTTACCATCGGCTGCCCGGAAGACTCTAGTTTCAGGAACCGTAAAGCTTTTCCATAAATTGGAGGGGGTCACCCCGAACGAGGACGCTAAATGAGAGGGAGTGGGCACAATTTGCGATTTATTTTTGGCCAATAAGTCGCTGTATCTCAGTAACGGTGCGAGATAGGGCCTAGGTTACTATTAATCACTAATAGGAAGTCGTACACTGGTTCTCGATTGGCTTCGAATTCAATGACCTTGAATGACCTTGAACGCCAAAATAGGGGGTTTTATGGATTTTTTGGCGATTTCGGGCTGCGACACAAGTCTATATCATTCAGAAGGTGGCGCCACGGAACTATCGTTATGCGATCCAGATAGATAAATTGGTATTTGTATATTTACTTAGCGTGAAGTTGAACACCCCAATTTTTAGCTAAACTACTGAACCGGAACTGCTATAGGCTTTCGCGCGTCTGTGAGCATTAGCTCAAATTTCTTGTTTGAAAACGTTTTCGCAGTTTCTTTGGAATCTCAGTGTTTTTCACACGCATCTGTAAATCAGACAGCGTTCATCGTTAGTTAATCCAACTACGCGGACGAAATTACAGTTTGTGCGCATAAAAACAGAACTTGTTTACATCTGAATACAGAAAACGACGTTGTTTAATGAAAATGATATACGTGATTGTCCAGTAAAAAATTGCAAATAGTGCATATAGTGCAAGTAACAAAAAAACAAGAAGCCCAGCTGTCGCTAGGATAGCTGACCGTACTGGTTGTCAGTGATCTTCAAGGTCATCCAAGGTCGATGATTTTCATGTCATTTGAAGTCTGTCTGCCACTTTCTATTACTGATTCATAGTAAACTTGGCCCTATCTCTCACCGTTTTCGAGATATTACCAGTTTTTCCGTTGAAAAACGCACATTTTTTCCACTTTTTTCATTCAACCCCAATTTTAAACATGCTTTCTTTGCATTAGATCGCTGAAATTTTGTATGCTTGCTGGTGTTTAAGATATATAGCTAATTATTCATGTAAAATTTTTGTGTAAAATTTGCCAGGGTACATCCGTTACAGACGACGACAGATAGACAGACGAGTACCGTTCCGTACGCTCGACTGTTACTTATGTACGGTCGGCTAAAAACCCAAATAGCAGAAGGGTGTTACAGTGTCATTTTTTTGCTCTCCTCCTATAAAGGCGTGCGTTATACGAACGTGGCGCATTATATCCATGATTGACAGCAAGGCTTGCTTGCAGGTCTACATTTCTGCGGCAGTGATGTGGTCGTAGGCCTACTCGTGTCTTCATTTTTCACGACTCGGACTTTGATTCAGCGCCGTATGACTTGAAATTCACTGCGCCCTACTGATTTTGTATTTTAACTGTAATTGTTTCGTTAGAGTAGGTAGCATCAGTATACGAAATTATGTCGTCCAGTTTCTGAGATTCTGTCGTGTTGTTGCTTTCCACCGCGTTGTAAAGGAGGGGGTTGGCGACAAAGCTTTTCTTTTCAACTCCGATCACGCTGAGTATTAGGTTGTGTATGGCAAACTTTACAAACGTTCTGTCTCGTCGAAGTCATTGGACTAGGACTCGAACTCAGTGGACCTAACTAAATCGCTACTTTGCATTGGGCTTAACGTCACAGTAGAATTTAACAGCTGCCCAATTTGAACAGCATCCGTTGCGACATCGGTAGTCGGCGAAGAAAAATACAGCGAATTGAAAAAAAGAACCCGGTTGATTGGGATCGTGAGTTTTGCATTTGCATTTTCCGTCTGTTCACTAATCCGTGAAAAGTTCGTCTGCTTTACGTGACGTGCTTCACGGAGCATGGCGCGATAGACAGGAGACTGCCGAACAGTGAATAGGCTTACTCATCCTTGGAAATCCCCCTGGAAATCCCTGCAAATCCCCTCAGCTAGCGTTGCTATTCTAGATGATAAATGGGAACGTGGCCTGTTTATCAACGTTTGTATTCTGTTTACGTTGTGTAATGCCGTGGTTACACGCACCGATTTTCTCGTTCGAGATGTCCGAACTTCTCCGAAGAGGAAATCGGACACGTCGGACGACGCGGACGACACGTCGGACGTCACCGTCACGTCTGATTTCCTCGGAAGAGGTTTTTAAACCTCGGAAGGCTTGCCGACGTCGGGCAACACTTAGAACGAGGAAATCGGTGCGTGTAGCTACGGCGTAAGATGTGCTGCATCGGTTGGGAACTGTTGTCGCCCGTTAGTGTCATATTAATGATTTTGTTTCACATTTTGTTCTCGTGTGTGGAATTATTTTATAGGTTTAGTTTGTAGTAAGTCGGCGTCGTCTTGACGTAAAAGCTGCCGCTTGCTTCAGAGACGATCGAAAGCGCCACCTGGCAGTGGCCGTATAGAACCCAGTCAACGAATGCAAATTTCCATTAGCCGTAGGTTCTTTTAATCCGCGCAAAGATTTCAATTCGATCTGTCGGCAGGTGATGTCTGCCGGCAAAGCTGGTAATGCAGTCGCTATTGACTCAGTGCTCACACAGATGCTTCATGTTCTCTATCGAACGTGTGCGCGAATACGCAATTACACAATTATTTAGTGACCACCGGCGTCCGTTCTGTTACAGCGTTAACTCAGCTCTGTCCACTAACTTTGACAACAAGTCGGCACTAGAATACCATTGGTGAATAAAAAAATTAGTTGAAATGGCGGTGCTTAGGAACTGTTGTTGAACTTTTTTCTGCTGTTTTCGTTTAGGATACTCAAAAGTTGTTCGAAATTATTAATAGTTGATGACGATAGTAATAAACTTTTATTAGTTTTAATTGTAGTTAGCCTACGTAGAACAATATCTTATTTTTGGCGTCAGCATTGAAAATTAGTGGCGCATTTTTTTCTGGTGAATAACAAGTGATCGCCATGCAGTACTAATACTAATCCTTGTCCGGCGGCGTCTTTTCGAGAAGTGTAATTGAAAGACTTCTTGCTGTGTCAAGTCCTTCATACTTTTCATCTGAATGAAACGTGACATTTCAGTGGCTCGTGGCCTCGCTGCATAACGTGTCTTTTTACGAGCTCATGCAGGCGGCTCTATAGCAGCTGCTGCCCCCTGGCGTTCCTTTGAGCAACTGTCCAGCTAAGAGCTATACCCAACGCCGAACTGATCCATATTCGATTATTCTTCCTTTTGTCTTTCACGAAAGAGTTGTCACGTATGGCTGGCGTTATTACATCGTGTCCCGTAAAACCGGACACCTGATATATTTTCAAATAACTTCATCATTCGTACAGCCAATAGTGTTTTGGCAAAGTATGCAGATTTGCTTCAGATAACGCACTGGTAGGCAAATCGTGTGGTATTGTGGCTAAACGGTAAGTCGTAGGGGGTCGGCGATGGTACCGTGGGATAGGGCGCTGGCGACTTTCTATAGGCTGTCAATAGTATCCGTGTCTCCATCTGCAGCGGTTTTGCCGCAATTTTCAATGGAAAGTTTCAAGCTATAAGTGGCCGTATCTCGGAAACGGTGAGAAATATGGCCAAGGTTGCTATTAATCACTAACAAGAAGTGGCATACACCTTTTTACATGAGATAGAAATCATCGACCTTGGATGACGTTGAAGGTCACTGACAACCAGTACGGTCAGCTATCCTAGCGACAGCTTGGCTTTTTGTTTTATATCGCTCTATGTTTGATTAATTATACATTGTCTCTACCTTTAGCGGTAATATTGCTGTGGCTGTGTGATGGGCGTTGCAGCAAGTCTCAGCTGGAGAAGCCCTGGTACCAAGCCAACGACACGGCCGAGAACAATGAAGTGGCGCGCAAAGCCTACGAGTCGCTGATGACCATCACGTTACGTAAGCCGGACTCGCCCGAGTACCTTAACTTCTCGCGACAAGTCAAGAAACGCGCCAAGAAACAGTCGGGCAGTGAAGTCTACGACGACGACGAGGGGGTAAGACGTCGCATCTACTCGCATTCACTCTGCCGCGAACTATTACTACAAGCTGTATACGTCATAAGAAGAAGTAGTATGAAGAAGAAGATTTCGCATAGACAGCTAGGTCTATTGCGTGGTAGCTTATCGCCTTTGCGGCCCTTTGAGTCAGCGACCCAATTAAGCTAGCGCACAACCCAACTCGGCCGGATGGCGGGCTCTATTGAACAGCCAGCGCTTTTAACCGACTACAGTGGGTCAGTAAAATATGCCAGCAGTCTTTGTAAAAACTTACAGTTACGCAGAACTCGCCGTTTCTTCCCTAGCGATGTCCGTAGCCACTGCCAGTACTCATTTTGCCTACTCACGGAAGGATGGCCAGGCTGAGTTGACCTGAGTGGTTTGGTCGAATACGAAGACGGTGCACCCGCGAACGGTTACCCATCTCAGTACTAACCCGGCCCAACGTCGAGTAACTTCGTTGATGGGACAAACATTGTTACCGCGAGGCTGCGTCATACGTCACAGCAAACTAGAAAACCGCCGGTCTTGTGCCGACAGATTACGCTGCCATCCACCTTGCTGTTTATAAGGAAGACTTTGACTAATGGACAGTTTGTGTTCCAGCTTGATGTAAGATAGTGGCGATTATTTAAAAAAATGATTTTCTATGGCTTGTGTCTGCTTGTATGTGTCTGGGTGTGTCTGCTTGTTCGCGTGACCGCGCACTTTCTCTGACGTCAGCGAACGTCGCTCGTCATGCAATAATACACTTTTCCGAGACAGAATTTCAAAACTTTAACTAGCCATCAGTGCATTTAAATATTCTTAGCCGTAGCGACGCCGAACGGCCGAATATGGTCGTTGTTTGCTTGATCTTGCTCGAAAGACTTAGATTTTTTGTTGTTCTTTGTCGACAGGAATCGCTAGTCGCACGCAGACATGACTCGCGACGCTCGTTGACGTCACAGCAAGTGCGCGGTCACGTGACCGGTCTGTTGCCATGGTGACTGACTGGGTGTGTTATGTTGGTGTAAGTACAGGTGAACAGTTTTGTGGGTGCGTTTCACGACGCCGTGATCCTGTACGCTCTGGCGCTGAACGAGACACTCGAGGCGGGACACGATGCAACGAACGGCACCGAAATCACCCGACGCATGTGGAATCGCACCTTCGAAGGTTGCCGCCTCACCGTGTTAATGCACTAACACTGAAACTGATAATACTACAGACTTTTCCGTGCTGTTCTCTATAGCTGTTAACTGTACTGTATTCCACTGTAGAACAATGTTAGGAAGACGTCGATTTTCTTTTGCTGCGTCTAGTGTTTGGAACGGTTTACTTTTGAAGTTGATTGTAACTCACCGTGTAGCTTTGAAACTAATTTAAAAAAGCACTTTTTTGCAAAGACAACTTTATGCAGCCAGTGTTATGCAGCGCCTCAGATTACTGTCATATAACGTGAATCATGACGCTAGACAAGTATGTTACTTACTTATTTAGTTACTTACTTGTATACTTAGAACGTTGCCAGGCATCCGGCGATTTTTGGACCGAACCAGTCGACGACTTGAGCCGCAGGCAGTCTGTAGGCCTCTATTGTTCCACTGTCCACGTCCGCCATTGCACTTTAGTTATTACTCAGCTTGACGCAGATACTCGACTTACCGTTCTGTGGACGGTAGAATGCTGAGTCGACCTGATATGATATTAAATTAAAACGAATTTACGCGATTGTCACAGCGTGAACTCCGTTACTGAAACTTAATTAGGCGTATACAATGTGTAGCAGAAATCTTTTATTGTCAGAATCAGAAATTATGCTACGTAATTTACATACGTACAACTGCGAATGCAGAGCTAATTGATTCGTTTGAGGCGTTCTGCTGCTTCTATCATTCTGTATGTTGTACGAAGTATGCAAATGTGCGTTGGTGCAGGAATAACGGGGAAGGTGAGCATTGACGAGAACGGCGACCGCAATGCTGACTACTCACTGCTTGACCTTAACCCAGAAACTGGTCTATTTGAGGTCAGATCATAGGTCATTCCGTAACAACAGACCGACGATAGGAAACCCATCTTTTATAAGAGTTCGGTTTTCAAGAAATGTCCGAGTTTGACGTTCACGTATGTGTAAGGCCTCTGAAGCTACGACACGATTAAATATCTTTTTGTGTCTACAGGCACAAAGCTTGCAGTCTGAAATATTGAATACAGTTAGTATTACTGTTTGTATTAATTGTATGCTGATTAACGTTGAATAGCTCGATGCTTGTTACTGTAATCAGCTGATGCGTGTTTCACGTGTGCAGGTTGTGGGTAACTATAACGGCAGCACGAAGCAGTATGAAGCGGTAAAGGGGAGACAAATTCACTGGGGTGGCGGGCGAACGTCTCCGCCCCCGGATACGCCCGAATGCGGATTTGATGGCAGTAAATGCCCGGAGGACCGTAAGTTTTTATTTCAGCTACTCGTTTATAATTTGCTCAAAAATGATGTCCAACGGTACTGAGAAATTAAGTGACACTGTTTAAGTTGTCTGAATCGGAGGAGTGCGAGTATTGACAGAGTTTGTCGAGTGTTTTTTGCTGTATGATTTTCCTTGCGCGGCTGGTTGAGAGACCGCACACGACATGCAGGTGCGTTCTCACTGGGTTTATTACGGACGACGTGCGTTCTGTGTCGCCGGCCGACCCGATGACGTGAAACTCACTGCCGAAACATTTGTACGATCCCGTTCACACCATTTCCGTCTTTGTAGGATTACTCGAGGCATTTTTTTCTGTTCAGAGTGCTAATGTAAACAGCGTGCGAATAAATTTCTGGCTGTTGTGGCGCTGATGTTCTATGTAAATTGACGTTTTACTTACTTGCTTGCTGACTTGTTGGGGCGATGATGTTTCAGAGCCGTTTCCAAACTACGGCATCGTTATCATAGTGCTGGGTCTACTGCTCATTATCGTTACCATCTCCGCCGTCTTCGTCTACAGGTATCCGTCCACTGAGTCGCTTGGAGTCAGGCAGTGATTTTGGGTTTAATGCATGTTTGTTTAGTCAACTCAGCCTGGCCATCCCTGCGTGAGCAGGCGCAATGAGTACCAGCGAAAGCTGGGGCGTGGACAGGCACAGTGACCGCGCCATGAGCTAGCCCCGTATTCGTGGTCTCGCAGTGTTAACCGGTGTCTGACTAAGGGCTAAGAAAACGAACATCAACGCCGCCCTGAGGGCCTTATGGCTAGGAAATGACTTTGCTTTTTTTCGTTAGTACGAACTACAGAAACTTCTCACGATCTTTCACAGAGCCACAATAGTTCGTGACATAGAGCGTAAACGAGATATTTGTGGAAAAATGACGGCGATTTTTTTTGAGTTTCTGCTCAACTTAAAACGTTTTGCATTACAGTTTTTGCCTTTCGTGAACACATTGTTGTTTTTCTGCTGTTCTTTTTATCTGTCCGATTGCTATAGCATAGCATGGGACAGATTATAAAATCACTTGCGTCTGTCTGTCATTCTGTCAGTCTGTCAGTCTGTCTGTAAAGACTCCTACGGCCGCAATTTTGATTCGATTTTGATGAAATATTGCACTGTGATTCGGAGCTCGAAAAGTAAGATCGAGTTGGTTTGGGATAAAAATCTGATAACTCCTTCCCCTATTTCACCCTAATTTAAAAAAATTGCATTACGGCCTATGAAGACTTCAAAGCAGTATAACTCAGTTCCTGTAAAAGATAATTGCGCACTGTGTTTAGCTACCCCCATATTTTTGGGGTCGGGCAATCTTACGGTGTTATTCAAATTTACCCCTTATCGACCCCTGTTGCCATAGCAACCATTCAAAAGTTGAAAAATTTTGCATTACAGCCAATGGAGATTTCAAGGCGGTATAACTCGGTCACCGTAAAAGATAATTGCACATTGTTTGCACATATCCCCCCTATTTTCAGGCCCGGACTATGCAATGTTGTCATGTAAATTTCTCCCCTGAAGACCTTTGTTGTCATGGCAACCAACCGTTTTTATTTAAGGACAAAATTGGCTGCAGGCTCACAAGAGCGTCAAACGCTGAAACGCAGCTGCTAGGCTATGTAGCGTGGCAATGAGACAGATACCTCGTTCCACAGAACGTATTTCTAGTTTCACCTGAGATTATTGAAACTAGCTGATGATTAACAAACAGGATAACGAACGTGAAAGGACGTAGACAATTATTTCACTTGTGTGATTGTACTTAATTGGCTTAAGATTGCTATCAGCTGCCAGCCAGTCAGATCACTTAAGTGTTGAAAGTGGTTGAGTCTAGCTAGTTGTCTGGGTTACACAGTCTCGTCCTGCGTGTCTGATTCTACATTACAACTGTTATGCTGATTAGTCTATAATAAAGCACGTTCATTTTCGTTAAAAGTCATTTTTTTTCTTCAGTGTGTTTGTCTTTTTTTGTCGTCGTAGTCGTTACTGCATGAGCTTGAGTTAAATAAGTGGACGGATTGACGGATTATATTTATGTTAGTATTACAAGCACATTAGAGATTAATTTAAAGATATGCGCTATATAAATAAAATTCACATTTTACTTACTTTTAGTTGCAAGTAAACGGCGGATGGATATATGTATAGACACTACAAATTGGAGGCAGAACTGGCGGAGGTGAATTGGCGAGTGCGTTGGGATGACATTATGTTTGGCGCCCAAGAGAAACGCAAGTTGGAGCGCAGTGGGAGTCGGTTGAGCCTCGCCAGGGTATCTTACTTTTTTACTTCTCATGGCGATTTCTGATTCCAGAAACTGATCTGACGGATCAAGCTGATCTGTCACTGTCCTTCACACAGTAACGTCACTGGTGTATACTTATTTGCGATTATTATGTCAAGAAGAAGGATGTTCTGCAGACGTTAAATGAAAATGCACAAATTAAAGCCTATCGTTTTATTACGCCCGAAAGCAGCTGCTACTTTGGCGCGTTTTAGCCGTCACAATTCTGTCTGTCCGTCTGTCCATCTGTCCATCTGTCTGTCACACGGGTAGAGAATCACCAAATCTTCACCCTCGGCTGCCTGGAAAACTATATTTTCAGAAACCGTAAAGCTTTTCCATAAATTCGAAGGGGGTCACCCCGAACGAGGGCGTTAAATGAGAGGGGGTAGGAAAAAAGTTTGCGATTTTTAGCTAATAAGTCGCTGTATCTCAAAAACGGTGCAAGATAGGGCATAAGTTACTATTAATCACTAATAGGAAGTTGTACACTGGCTCTTGATTGCCACCGAATTCAATGACCTTGGATGACCTTGAACGCCAAATAGGGGTTTTATGGATTTTTTTGGCGATTTCGGGCTGCGAGACACATTTCAAGAGCGAATTGCGCCGAAATCAATTGAGATAGACATGGAGAAGCTGCATATGAAATTTTCAGCATTGAACGTAGATTTCGACGGTCCAAGTCTCGATTTTCTAGGTTCAAGGAAACCTGCGCACGAAGGCATCAAAGAGCGGTACCCCCGTAAAAGACGTTATTTTACCGTTGTTGGCCAGTCTTTCGTAAAAACGGTTGCAGATAGACATTTGGATGCTGTCTATCACAACAAGCACTAGTGACGAGCTTTTCAGTCGTATCAACATCTATGACTTTGAAAGATTCTGAACTTCTGAAATAAGGGGTTTTTATTGATTTTTGCGAGCTTCGGTTGCAGCGCACACTCCAAGAATAAACTGGGACGAAATGGCTGGAGATAGAGTGACAGTTTGCGAACAGAAACTGCTATATGCTTTCGCTCGTTTTGTGAGCATTATCTCAACTTTCTTTTGAATATTATTTGTAACTGTTGCTGTTGGCCTATGTAGCTCAATCAACAGTAGGCTTGACAGGAAGTTAAATAAAGCATTTAATAGTTTTAGCGTTTAAGTTTTATAGCCTTTATACGTTTCAGGTTAGTCATTTGTGCATATAGCGAGTAAGATTTGTTAATTGTTTTTTTTCCTAGCGTGATTCCGGGTCCATGAACAGCTTGATGTCTGGCGACACGATAGCATGTCATTTTGGCGACGTCGGCTCCAAACAGATCTTTACTAAAACCGGCTCGTACAAGGTAACGTTTAATCACTTAGTAATTATCAGCCTTTCTTTGATTATGTTCTGTTGCGTATAGTTTAATCTGGAACTAAATATTAATGTTAATGTGTTGTTTGTCAACAGTTAGAAATAATTAGCGTCATAATATGATCAAGTATATGAGAAAAGTTTTTTGTCTCAATTTATTCGCTAACCATTCGAAACTCAGCCTTCTCGCTCAAATGGAGTGCTTTACTCAGTATTTACTGTCACCGTGTAATATCAACTTTGAGTGATCTGGTCTTTTCCTGAATATTTAAAGTAGATAATTTTTAGTTTTTAATTTCTCTACACAAAGTATCATAGGCGTAGCCAGGGGTGTGGAGCTGTGCGCCCCCATAGTCAGTGAAATATGCAAATTTGCGCAGTAAAACGGACGTTTTTGGGGCTTTTTCCATGACCAAAAACGCGTTTGTGGTCGGAGCTCCGTTGTGGACCCTGCTGGAGGAGCTTACAACGCTTCCCAGACCATGTAGCTGCAGGTGGATAGGGGGTCGCTGCCCCCCCCACCAAGAATTACGCCCCTGTTTGGCCTTTGGCCTCGATTTTCGGCCCTTTGGGCCAATTTCTGGCTACACCTATGCAAAGTAGACAGTGTAAAGAACACCTGTTCATATGCCATTGTTGTTCATTTTCAGGCAGCTCTAGTAGCAATTAAGAAGATCAACCGGTCGTTCACTGTCACCAAGCCATTGCTAATGCAGTTTAAAAAGGTAATTACTGTCTTTCAGTCCCAAACGCTAGTTCTTGCTCTATTTGCATGCCTGCTGGTGCCAGAAATAAATTCATAATTTTTTTTTGATTAATTAAGTTTATCGCTAGAAGTAACGACACCAGAATGCCTGCAAAGCGAAAAGAAATCGAGACTTCTCTGTTTTCGACTTTTTTTTCAAAAGTGATGTGTCTCAAGTGTTGAATTTTAATGCTCTGTGACGAATGCTTTGTTTTGCTAGTAGTAATCAGTATTCACAGGCAGACTGCAGTTCTTCAGTGAGTCTGTTAACCCATTTTTGCTCGAATTATTTTGTAATTTACCATCAAAATGAGTGTTCCATTTTTGGAACTGTGGGAAAAAATGGGTTAAGGGGGGGGGGCTAGTTGGTGCATGTAGACTAGAGGCGATGTTTTCGTTGGTTGTAGATGCGCGATCTGGCGAATGATCACATCGTGCGTTTCATTGGCGTCTGTATTGATGCGCCTAACCAGTGCATTCTCACCGAGTACTGTCAGAAAGGAAGCCTTCAGGTTAGTGCAACCTTCCGATCTGCCCAGACAAACTTCGGCAAAACAAAGAAAATTGTCTAGTAAAAACTCGCCAGTGGCATAAGAGAGAATTTATACCCGCAAAGTCTAGTGAACGCACCGAGTTCGAGACACCAAATTCGTTGAGAATGTGGAGTATGGGGAAGGGGAATAGGACAGCTGACTAAGGGCTCTGGGTGACTGTTGTAAGTGGAGCCCTGGCCGAAAACTGGTTTTGGTCCATTTTGGGATTTAAAACGCATCTGATAACAAATTTGATATTTCTGACGTTTTTGTGACATGTAGTTAAAGCCAGATTTGCAAGGTATAGCTGTAAACACTACAAGATTGGTGTCAAGTAAGAAATCAACCTATAAAAGGCGAATATGAAGAATTAGAAAACGGTTTATTTGAATACCGTTAACATGCATTGGTCATGTGTTGTATCACTGAATATCTTGAGCTGTACACAGAATGTATTCAGTAGAACGGTTCTAGTCAGTTTTATACATTTTGTAACGTTATATTGCTGCTGATGATCTGATCAGAGATGTGCGGACTGCGGACGCGTCAGTCCGCGGACCCAAATCTGTAAGATTTTTTTGCAGTCACAGACTGATGCGGATCCAATATTTCTCTTTTGTTGCGGTTGCGGACTGAGAGCGGATCCTTGGTCAGAATCTGCGGACTCACGCGGACTCAAAAATTTTGGGATCCGCACATCTCTGCTGCTGATGATGTCAAAGTTGCATTGTTGCTGCTAGGACGTGCTGGAGAATGACCAAATTAAACTCGACAGCATGTTCAAGTTTTCACTCATTCAAGACATTGTCCGGGTAACCGTCTCATACTTAACAGCTGCATAAGTAGCAGCAATTTCTTGTTGTTTTATTATTGTCATTATTATCAAACCGCCAGTGAAAAAATCATATAGGGCCTATTCCACCACATTTTAAACCCGTCGCTACACTACCTTGTGAAAAACGAATGTTATAAACTAGCATGGTTTGTGTGCGCTGAACCATAGTCTTGCTAAAACGTGGACTATCAGATACTTTGCATAGGTCCTATACATGTGTTTGGAACTGAAGGCATTTTAAAGCCAAAATCGTGGTGGAAAACGTTATAGATTCGCATTAGTCTTAACAGTAGGACATCGTAGTGGTTCACGCATGCGCGTTGCAGCGTGCTGACTGCTCACGCAATCAGTCAATTAAAACACATTTATATAGCCTAGCGCCATGTGTCGCGAGCGGATCAGGGGCTCTGACTGAGATGGATTGGCTGTACGCGTGCCCCTGCAGGGTTTGTCTTATCTGCACGGTAGCGACATCAAGTCACACGGCAATTTGAAGAGCTCCAACTGCGTCGTCGACAGTCGCTTCGTACTCAAACTGACAGACTTCGGTCTACAGATGCTGCGTGCACGCAACGATCTACAGGCCGCCGAGGACGCATACGTCTACTACCGAGGTGCGTGTACAGATCTTTATTGCATGGATTCGTGTTTCGTTGAGAAAAAAAAGTTTATTTTCATTCTAAGCCATTCGTCTTAATCTGACGCTTGCTACTAAGAACGGAGTTTTTCAAACTTCAGCGTCTCTGCATTTATCCAGTCAAGGTTTTCCTTTTTACGTGCAACAGCAGCTACTGCTGTAGCGCATCTTAGCCGTCGCTATTCTGTCTGTGTGTCTGTCACACGGGTGGATCAGTCAAAAACGGTGCAAGCTAGAATCACTAGATCTTCACCGTCGGCTGCCTGGAACACTCTAGTTTCGGGAACCGTAAAGCTTTTCCATAAATTTGAAGGGGGGTCACCTCGAACGAGGGCGCTAAAATGAGAGGGTCGTGGGCAAAATTTGCGATATCCAGCCGATAAGGCGTTGGCAGAGCGAGACAGGTCACGCTCTCTCGTGAGTACAAGTGAAACACTATAGACACTGTAGCCGCGGATCGTCTGGCGGCCTCTGGCGACTGATTTTGTTTTACTGGGCTTTCTTTGAAACTGTAGCCAAAAGCCATACGGATGAGATCTACGGATGAAGTCTACGGATCACTAGCGTACGACGGTGCATCGCTGTTGCGCGTTCCCCTTTGCATTAGCAGGACTTTTCTTATTGTCTGGTGAATGAGATTGTCTAATGTGAAACTCTGTATTATTGTGCAGTATTAATTGTGCAGTTGTTTTGCCGCGGGTTGCTGTATATAGTCATTATAGTGCCTATCAGATTGCTGTGTGAATGTAATGCTGTAGGGAAGCTGTGGACGGCGCCCGAGCTGCTGCGACTAATGGACCCGCCGCCTGAAGGCACGCAGAAAGGTGACGTCTATAGCTTCGCCATCATCTGCCAGGAGATCATGTACCGCAACGGACCGTTCTGGATCGAAAACATGGACATATCGCCGCACGGTATGTTTATTTTACAACAACAGCAGCAGCAGCAGCAGCAGCCTATTGGTGCTGTGCACGTTGTTCGCCGTTTTAGTCCTTTACACACTTTGTTTAGTTTTCAAACCTGCAGTTTTGTAAGTTTGCAAAAAATAAGATTAGGCCTACTAAACCTAATAAGAATACTAATACTGACAGATCTGCTTGGCTATTTAAGGTTGTTGTAAATTGTTACGCGGCCGTCCTAGTGGGCCGCATTACGAGTATTGCTCGTCTGTCTGTAGAGACCGTCCGTCTCCATGCCAGTGTGCATTCGTCTGGCTTGTGCGGGTTTGTAACTCGAAAACGAAAGGGCATAAAAACCAAATTTGCTGTGAGCGTTTCTCAAGACAAGATAATTAGCGAAATGTCATTCGCTATATGGCGCCACTTCATTACTGCCCACGGAAGCTACTGCGGCTACTCGCGAGCAATAGTTAACTTTGAGCAAGGCTTGACGATCTTGTCGTTGTTGTTGCGTGGTTCAGAGGTGTACAAGCTGGTGAAGAACGGTCAGGGTGGTTCGGTGGCGTTCCGCCCGACGCTCATCAACCCTACACTGGGCGAGGCCGAGGAGTATGGCGACGGGTGCAGCAGTGAGGAGCTGGTCAATACAGTGAAGCGATGTTGGTCTGAGGACCCGGCAGAACGACCCGACTTCCACGCACTCAAGACCATCATCAAACGCATCAACAAGTACGCTACGACCGATCTGGTCGATTATCGAACGAACACTTGCCTGCGTCTAAAAATAGAATCAGAACTCTATTGGACACGCTCGTCCACGGTGAAAATTCCTTTAGTTCCTGTGGTTGAGGTTGCCAGTTGGCCGGCTGCCGTCGTGTTTCTGCGGCGGTAAGACAAGCGCCCTTCTGGTGCTCGTCGTACCGCCGCAGAGACACGGCCTTAGCCTATACGCAGCCGGTACCTAAGAAGAGCACCATTGGTTGCTCATATGTACCGGATTATTATTATTGTTATTATTATACTCGGTTTATAATGCACGTTAGGTCTTCCACAGCGTGAAGAATCTCAAGTGCATATAAGGTCACGTGTCAGTGGAGGAACGCACGACTGTATAGAGCAGTTTTAAGCCTAGATTTGAAGGTATCAGTAGATACAGTTTTGTCAGAAATAACAGTTTCGGGCAGATTATTCCAGATTGTGGGTGAAGCATGGCAGAAAGCACTCCGAGAAAAGTTGAGAACTGCTGGACTGTACTGCTGGATGTTGGCACCGCGCGGTCGTAGCTCTCTTGAAGTCTTGTAGAGACGAATGAGTTCTGACAAATACTGTGGTTACTGAATTGTCAGGGCTTTGTAAGTGAGCAATGCGATTTTGTATTCAATCCTGTAGGCCTAACGGACAAGAAGCCAGTGTAGGTCGGCGAGTACCGGAGTGATATGATCACGCCGATGCGTTTTTGAGACCACCCTGGCTAGTGTATTTTGGACACGCTGGAGTTTGTCGATGTTCATGGACGAAGAAC
>Ga0056128_1000339_pt1 | contig 39090 bp, 17 predicted proteins | sample WorMetLIZISLAND2_FD_71113 | JGI IMG/M metagenome (GOLD analysis project Ga0056128, IMG submission 71113) | Marine gutless worms symbiont microbial communities from Max Planck institute for Marine Microbiology, Germany - Olavius geniculatus... ... | reverse complement strand
TTCAGATTAAAATGCTAAACGGTTGCTGAGAAAACAGCGAAAAACTTTAGGGGGCTACTTTTTTCTGCCGCACCCTGTATATTATAACCTTTTCCTTGCAGACACAAGCAAATTAAAAAGAAATCAACTAAAATGAATACAAAATAAGATAATGTTACACTAACACATTATTAATTATTTTGAAATATGACATAGACACACTATGCATAACAATGATAGCATGCAAATTGTAATTCATTGCTTCACTGTAAAAGATCCTCAAATATTTTAACAGAGAGAGAGAGGAAGAGAGTATTTATTTAACACGGAGTTTTGCATATGATATTTATCCAATACTAGCATAATTTAAGCAAGCTGCAATCAAAACAAATTTAAAAACTTTAACAATCACATATAATAAAAGATGCTAAAATTCTCTGCAAGTTCAACACAATGCTCCAATCAAAACACACAGCGCCCCGATGCTGACTACTGACTGCATATATGCATGTTTACATCTTAATAAAATATTTCTTTACATGTGTGCACACAAAATGACAAAACACTTATGGCCTATGCAGAGGTGTGCGGCCTTGCAAAGCAATTGTGCCACACAATGCTGCTATACACTTTTCAGTCTAGTCAGTCCATACTATCAACATAATGCAGCATTCACAAGACTTCAAAGCATATTGCTTCCACAATTACGAGGCAAAGTTCAATGGAATGAGCATAACGAATAATGTCATACTATAACAAAAGTTGGGCTGAGCACAGCAGGTTAACTATGCTCGCCTCAGATTCAGCTCGCTGACTTCGCACACCTTACAAATTCATATATTATTATTATAGACTGTAGTGTTGAACCTCACTGCTAGTGATTGCAATCCCGGGATTGGATTCTCAATCCCGGGATCTGGGATTCAGAAATTTGTAATCCCGGGATCCCGTTTCGGGATTAGGCTTACAGATTGGCCGTTATTTTGGTATCCCTAATTGACATATTTTATGCACAGGGCCCCACGAAAGGTATATCCGAACTGTAGAGAGTGACAGTGACTGTCGAAATACAAATTTCCGGCAACAGCACGAGGTAGTACTCAGCTTTCATAAAATATTTTATTCATCAGACGGCAAAAAATTCTTATTTCTGTCATTTAATACGCGAAAAAGTACAATTTTAGCTAATTTTTGTAATCCCGAAATCCCGGGATTAAGACGCTGCCAATCCCGGGATTGGCGAAAACGTTTACACAACTCCTGTGCTTAATAATCTTGAAAACAGAAGCTGATTGGCACAAGATAATGGTAGCACGGCATACTGCAAGACCATGCTGAAAACTGTCCCAATCAGCCATACCAGGTCTCATAGCCAAATTTTCTTGTCCCACAAAAGGTTGGAGGCTGAGTTTGCAACCATATAGTCATGTGAGTCTTGGATCAACTTTCTGCTGTAAGATAGGGAGAGCTAAGTTGAGCTGAGCACACAGCAGATTAACAACTTGGTCAAGATTGCTTGCAAATGACCCACGGTGAAGTTCAAACTGCAACCTATTAGTCACAAGTCAGGTAGGCTAAGTACTCTATATAAACTCCACCACTACAAAAAGGTTGCCAACTATGCATCAGGGTCCAGAAACAGCACCCCAACAATGACAGTGAAGCCAACAATGAGAAACAAAACTTTTAACACCCGATCAGGATATGTCCGAGCCCTCTTCTTCATAAATTCATGTGGCAGAATCTCGAAGAAAATTATATAAAGAAAAGTACCACAGGCGATACCCTGCAGGGCACCAATCGTTGCATTCGATGCAGTACCATTTGACCATCTATCAACAATCGCAAGGCCTATCGCAGCACCGAGTGGTGATGCCACCGAAAACGTTACACTGGAAATAATGATGGCACGTGTGGTAAGCTTGCTCTGTACCATGTTCAGCCCCAGACTGAATGCAATTATGCACTTGTGCAGAGCAAGAGCAAGAAAAAGTTGCATAGTGGCATCAAACGTTGGCTGCAGTCCAATGGCAAGACCTTCAAACAAAGAGTGCAGAGATAGTGCAACGACTAGCATGAGAGATCGTACGACGGAATGTGAGCTGGGGTCACTGTAAACCTGCTCTTCCTCCTCCGGTTCCAAGTTAGCCGAGGCTTCTGTGAGGCAGTCAGCAGTTAACCGATTGTGACTGTCGACATCAAAGCTAGGTCCAGCAACTTCCTGCTGCAAGCTTGGTGGCCCAATACTGCTGTAACTACTTGACAGTGAGTCGAAGTCACTAATCAGAGGTGCAAACTCTCCACCTGTCGGCACTCCCGCTTTCCAAGTCAACACAAACTGCTCGACAAACAGCAGCAACAGAAACCCGATGATGACGACAAATTCTGCAACAGGAAATTCAGAACTGATGCTGGCATCAGACATGACACTGTGTATCTTGCTTTGTACCTCTGGGAATAAGTCTAACAGACAGACGCCAATAAACACACCAGCGGCAAAGCAACTCAGTATACTGACAACTGCGCGACACTGTCGCCGACGGCTCGACGGAAGACGCCTATGATCCGACAGCTTCTGTGCAATCAGTGGTAAAATGCTGGCGACAAACGTTAAGACAAGCAGTGTGAATAGAATCACGATCTTCAGTGATGGTGTAGACAGCATCGTTGGTTCAGATCTTCACACTGATCAAGTATGATATTATCACATCACAATTTTCTGAATGGTACTGGATGCCTAACACCTGAAACAGCATCACAACAAGGAAAAGCTTATACTTTCTACTTACCCAATTGCTTGCCATTAATCCAACAAATGTCACTCTTTATAAACATTAAATATAAAAAAAACTTACCAGTTTACATTACTGCGTAAGGGCGACTAAGTCACACATTTAAAACAGCAGAAATCATTTTGCTAGGACACAGAGTGATAGAATGACGAACTGGCTGCCCTTACAAACCATGTGATGTGACCCCATTTAACGTTTTCCACCCCGCATTATTCCGCTTTTTTAATTACGGCTATGCTGTAGGCGTCGATGGTACCATTGTCATCTCTCTCTTGTCCGTCCATCCGTCCCTCTGTCTGTCCATAACGGATGTATTGTGGGTAAGTGATGGGTCATAGAGGAAAACTTTTTGCATGGATAATTAGTTCTGTGTCAATGCTTGGATGACCTTGAAAATCAGTACTGCAACGAAAACTGCATAAGCTGTAGTGCATCTTCTCTAGCAACAGCCGGGCTTCCTTTTTATTATTATATCCTGTTGAAACTCTGGCTATATACGTCTAGCAAGTGACACAAAATTGGAGCTTTTCTTCGTTGAACTATAAGCACTACATAAGGATAAGGGGTTCAGTAATTATCTGTGACAGTAAACAAAAGTTACTCGGAACGAAAGTTCCATCTATGGAACAGGTACGAAAGTTCCATGAATCGATCTCGCACTAGAGAGCAGAAAATTACTAGCGGTAGATCGCCATTTATCTAATTACAGTTATTTAATTGTTAATGTAAGAATGCAGCCACACTTGTTCACTGCATTGCTAAGACTATAGTTAGAACTGAAATGTTATCAATCGCCAAGCATTAAATAAAATTTATCCAAAAACACTATACATTAAGTCCGTGTTACAAAAATCAGCTTTGGCTTGAGATGGACTCTGATATGATACTGAATAAGCATGATTTAAATACCTGACAGTGTCATGGCATGGTTTATATACCAGGTGTTGGTAATTTGCGGAAATGCGGAATGACCGACCGACCGATCGATAACGCCCCCGGCCGCAATCGGCATTTATTGCCACTAATTACCGAGCAACGTAGGCTACTGTACGCGATATCTCATGCTTAGACTAAAATACGCCGCTGTCATATCTCATCTTGATTGCTTGCTAATTGTTTAAATTATAGGCCTATGTTTCTAAACTGTTATGTTATTTTACTTTATTTCATTTTGATATTTATTTTTTTATATTTTACTTCTAAATATTAAATTTCATATTTATTTTTATTATTTATTTATTTCATGTATGTATTTTTTGTGAATTTAATCAAATAATCGGTTACAATCGCTAATTATTGTGTAATTTATGCTTTAATATATGAACTTTGGATTAATAATAGCCTAATAGACGACGCCAAGTCATTTTACCTGAAACAGCAGTGTTACATTACTATTTAAAAAAATTTAAAAACACATCAGTGCAAAAAAACTCCTACGAAAGTCACATCGCCTAAAAAATAAAAAAATATCAAAATTCATGTACACCACAAATACAAAAAAACGCATAAGTAAAAAATTTGCAATTGTAATATCCTAACACAAAAATTCATACCTATCAATTATATTTTCGTTTTCCATTGTTAGCTACAGCAATTCCGCACCATACATTCCGCAAATTACCACCACGTCGAGCTTGGAAGGTAGGCAGTAAATTGCGGAATCGGGCTGATCACGTGATCATGCCCGTCAACCAATCATCTTCATTCCGCAGATTTCGTTCCGCAAATTACTTTCCGCATTTCCGCAAATTACCCATACCCTTATAGACCTTCTATGTCTACCAGGCATATAAGTTCTACCATCTTCCCAATAATGTAGGGGCCTACCCGATCTACCTCTAGCAATTTTCCAGATCTTTGCAACTGTTATAAAGATCATAAAGATCGCCGATCTACCGCTAGAATTATTGAATTACAATTTCCATTAGCGGCCTACTCAGTCAACAAAGTACGGCTTATGTTCTCTATATACAACTTCTGAAAGCATATTTGAATGCTAAAAACACATACACTGTAGAAAGATACACCGTCAGAAAACTACCGATCCGATTTATGACATCATCAATCGAACCCTAGCGCGTGAGTGAGCTGACGATCGGTAGGTCGGAGCCTCGGAGGTCCGATACCTACCTCGTCCTCAGTCACATCACGCTGTGGTCACATGCAGAGCAATGAGTATGAGTCGGGCACGAATTTTAAATTTACTAAACGTTTAATGTCAAGACTGGTTGCTTTTTATGCTCATAAAGACGAAACTACTAACACCAGCGATTCAAAACACTGTTTTGTTGATATATTCCCTCAGTTATATAGCAAGTTAGCAAGTTGGAGTGTAATGGGGTCAGTGTATTTATGACGTTTTAACTTCCAACTGGTTGACCCATCTCTTGAAAAAAGTGATGCATACAAACTAGGTCACAAGAAACTAGGTCAAATAAGTCCCTTTCCTCTATTTGTTTACTAAATCGCTCTAGTTATTAATTCATTTTTTGACATATTGCGGATTATTTAAATAATGCATAGTGATTAATGTTCTTACTTAGAACTCGCGGAACAATGACATGCTATTAGTTTCAGCTGTTATTATCACCTTTTGTGATTTTTGCTGTTCTCGATGCATGGGTTCTTGAATATTGCCGTTAACAAGTGTATAAACTAATGTTTTGTACATTTATATTTGCTGTTTTATTACTAAAATATGTTTATAGGTGATCAATTCATTGGCTTCTATCTCCCACATTTAGAATCAAAATATGACGCAGTCCCCTCTTTTTGGGCACAACTTTCCCCCACTTTTGGACTCAAGTCACCACCTCCCTTTTAGCTTCTTTTCCCTCTCTAAGGGGGAGTTTTGTTAAAGGTGTAAATTAAAAAATAGGCGGAAAAGTTTTGTTAAGGGTGTAGATTGCCTAGTAGAAATAGGGGGAACTTTTGATCTACATTTTGAACAGAACTCTCCTTCCCCATTTCTCACTTGTGCAAGCTGCACCCACCACGTATAGGAATAGAAGCCACTGGATCAATTACAGACATATTGGGCCTCAGATATTTTATGGTCATGACCTTGATCTTCTTGGGGTCACATGACATTGGGTGAGGTCAAGTTTGGCTAAGTCAAGTCCAAACTCAAGAACACAGTTACGCAGTCAAGAACACAGTTAAGCTGTCAAGACCAAATCACCTGGCTGTTTCCAATGTTAAAGGAATACAATTAGGGCTTGGCTTGACCAAGCGGTCAAGTTCGTTATTTGAGCATAATGTTAACTTTTTGTCCAGTTAAATAAAGGCCGGCATCTGATAATTAATATACAAATTTTGTTACTTACTATATACTGCCGTAAACAAAGCAGATGACACAAGCATCAGACTTGATGTCATTGTTGACCTGCATTGCTAAAAACTTTGCACAGAATTTTTTTCTTTATATTCACAGAATTGTCACATGCAAACTAACTAATATTGCACACATCAGTTGATCAATAGGCTCATATAGAACCAGAAAACTTTTCTAAAATGTTAATTTAACTAATTGCATTATTGCAGTTCCGTAAAATGGCCAACCACAAACGAAAGTCAAGTCTAAAGTCATGTCAAAAGTCAAGACTAAAGTCAAAGCCCAGCTTGTACTTAAAAACAGATATTAGGGACTCCGAAAAAAATTACAATTCTTGCCACCAGATCTCATTTTTTACAGCAATAACTGAACCAAATTTGATTTTGGTTGGCGCTCCACCCCAGACTCTGCTGGGCGATCTCAGCGCTTTCCAAGACCTATGATTTGGAATTTTAGGGTCTTATTTTTAAAAAAGAGAAAGGAGGGGAAGGAAAGAAAAAATGAAGGGGAATGAGAGGGAAGAAATGACAGGGCAGGAAAAAAGGGGAAAGGGAAGGGAAGGAAGGTGAGCCACTGCCCCCAATACTTATTTCTGGCTACAACACTGTGATCAATGATGACCATGCATCTATCTTGCACGGTTATGGAGATATCACGCCACAAATATTTTGGGGCTACTACTACCTCTACTACTACTATGCAGACCAGTTCTGGTCAATTTTTGTTCAAATTCCACTAATTTTGTTGCCATGGCAACGAGAGTTGGCTGTGGTAGACTGACTGAAATCATTAATTTGCCCGACCCCCAAAACCCTTGTAGATATCTCCTACACATGCCTTGTTGTCAGAGCTGGCGGAAGGGCCCCCTTGTACCCATGTTGACCCACCTCAAGTTGACAATACACATTCTCAGTATGCTAAGGCATATGAGTTCAGGCCACGTGACTTTGCTACAAGGGGAATTTTAACCCTGTAAATTTTTCCCCAATCTGATTTACAGTTCTGGCTTTTCCTCACATTTCTAGTTTTGCATGTTTTTTGCCCCTAAATTTTTTTGGAGGGCTTTCCAAAATTTTGAACCGGGATTATTCAGTCGAACACACTTTGCATTTGGGTGCAAAATTTTGTGGCAGTCGGCCGATAGAACTTGGAGATCTTGTGGCGAAAAACAGTAAAGGATAATGATAATAAACGCCAGCAAAATATAAGTCCACTCTGAAAACTATCGTTTCTGGGCAGACTAGCGATCTCAAATGCTGCAAAATGCAATGAGTTTAGTTGTGTTACAGTTGTTTTGTTGTCCTGTACAGTGTGGTATGCATTGTGTGTAGATTGAGAAGCTGTTGGTAGCGAAGGAACATGGCTGCTATGATGTCGTTCACTGGCACGAAGCTTGTGAGTTGCCTCCTGTCATAATAATTCACTTTTTGTAGAGTACTATATCAGACAGGTTAGGTATTCACTGATCATTCACATGTACGAGAGTCGTTCAATAAATTTTGGAACTGTTCTTCTCAGTAAGCACACAATGACAGTTGAAAACCAAAACTATTATGAAGTTGTACGGTCACTACTGTACATCAATTATATTAATCATTACATCATTACATTACATCATTTTCATTAATGATGTCGCGCTGTGATGTCATTATTATTAAGATATAAATGATGGGCATTTATGTTGGCATAGTCGCAGAATAATCATGAAACTTTCTACTCGCGGAAGGCGTAGAAAGTGCTGAAATTTATTGTAGATTATCTGTAGTAATCAGCAGTGACACTTTGTCACATTTGAGAGTACATGTATTTGAATAGTTCGTTCGCTTCTGCAGCTGCTGTCTGTCCATGTTGGAACACTGCATATGACAATAACGATCAGTGGCAGACAATACATTTTTTCTGACAGTTGGAGAGCTGTTCTCGCAGACGTTCTGCCCGAATGACATATTATGAATGCAGAATATTACTGCACAGCAGTTTGCAGCAATGGACCAGGTTTGTTGCAGAACAGTGTCGTTCTTTAACATGGCAATGCACCACTACGTGATAGGCCTGTTAGACAGTTGAGACAGAAATGTGCTGGGAATTGCTACAGCATTTGCTTTACAGTTCAGATTAAGCTTCAAGTGATTTTTTGTTTGTTTGGACCACACAACGAATCATTTGGAGAAATGAAGTTTAAGAACAATGAAGATGTTCAACAGCATGTGTCTGAAAATTTTAACATGGTGCCAACAAAAACTTAATGCTACGGGTTCCAGCTGACTTGTAGAGCAGTGGGAACATTGCAGTGAACTGCAGGCAGATTATGTTGAAAAGTAAAATAACTGTCAGAATTGTGTGATTTACTGTCATTGTATAAGGATGTCAGTCCTGGAATTTATTGAACGACCCTCGTATACACTCAGCACACACCCAAACAGTATGTTATGTTTTTATTCCTTTTTATATTATTTAGGCTTAGTTTTTTGCTGGTGTTGAGTATTGCCATCGAGGGTTGTAGTAGGGAGGTGTGTTGTAATCACTGAACTTTTAGTTGCAGTTGCCTGTTTCAGTATTGCTGTTAACTTGTACACTTTGAATAACCTCGTCAAAGCATTTGACCACGTTTCTTGAAAATTTTTTACATTCTTAGGCTGTCGGTACATAGCAATGGGAGGCCTTACGTTTCTTCATTGTTTCTTTCTTATTTTTTTCTTTATTTTCCAGTTCTTTTGCATAACCAGGCATCAGACGAAGACCAAAATTGGCGACAAAGACAGCCTTTACCTGGAAGGAATTGAGGCCAAATTTCAGCTAGATTGTTGAGGGGTTTTGGAGGGAGGGGCATTTTTCCACATTTATAATCAACAGCTTGACGAATCAGCAGCTGTGGACCAAGACTTGTGGTATGTCCTAAATCCACACATCACGTACGCGTGCCGCCTAGTTTAATGTGATTGCGTTCGGGCATGTCATGATGTTGCTATGAGGGTAATGTCAACCACCTGAATTTTCCCCCACTCGGACTTACGGCGCGAGGTGGCCTCATGTTGGGCTGTGCCCCAAATTTCTGGTTGTTTGTATGGTGGTTTTCGTTGACCACTTTCAGTGGTGGTTGCACGTAGCTGGTGAGTGACTGGAATGGTTGGACTTGTTTGAGTGGTGTTGGGGTATTGCTGTGTATGGCAGTGCATGAAGAGTACATTGAGATGAGGATCAAGAACGTCTGCAAGGGTGGAGTTGATGCTGTCATAGACTTTGTCAGCACTTCGCGAACTGTCGGCCGTGCCACCAAAGTGCTCAAAGAGGCATGCGTTCTATACTCAATTAAAATGTCAAGTTTTACTACACATACATTTTGTCTTAAAATGGGGGATACATAACTTTTGAAACTACTCAAAAGTACACAAAGATGTCTGTTTATTTAAGGTCGTGGTGCTGTTAGTATGGTATAGTTATCCCCGTTTTTACTGGATGTCAAAACTTGTCTTAACAACTTTTTAAATTTTTACAACATTTTTTATCTGCGTAATAATTGTAATTTACTTGTAATCTGTATTTAATTTACATGTTCTGTATTGTGTAAGTTGCATTTGTCAGCTTTCGATATACGAACTTGACGATAATGACCGCGATTTCATTACAGTTATTCCAACTTTCTAATTCTACATAAAAGCAGTGGTGGATCCAGATATATTAAGTGGGATTGAGTTCTAAAGGGGCAAGATCAGTGCCTCTGGGGACCCCTCTCCACTGGCTGAGGTGGGAGCTGGGGAGGAGGCTGCACTCCGTTCTGAGACAAAAAAAATGCCAATTACATGCAGAAATAGTTCGATTTTGTGCATATTTTTTGGATAGGTTTGTTTATTTTTGAGCGCCGGCTGGGGGAGGGAGATGGGCATCACCCACTTCCCTTACAAAAAAAGGTTAAGTTTGGTGCATATTTTTGTCATACACTTTATGCGGGGTAGGTTAGATTTGTCACTGTCTAAAAGCCCAAGAAGAGCCATGGAGTATGACTGTGTGTTGGATCCATGTAGGGTGGTGTTCTGGTGGTGGGTGGTAATTCCAAGTACGAGGTTCCACTGCAGCTGCACAGCCTGGCGATGCATCAGCAGAGTGTGCTTGGTGTTCACCGAGGCACTCGCTCTCAACTCACTGAACTTGTCCAGCTGGTCGCTGCCAAGGAGGTCTGATGTCTCTCCGCTACAACGCTGTGTGGCGTAGTGTTGTAAATTAGTAGTCACTAATGGACTGAGGCATCTTCTTGGTTATTTCTATAGTCAGCCAACTGATGTCAGCCCACCATTCCAAAGGGCAGCCATTCCAAAAGGCAGCTACGATTAGTGATAGGGTTAGGGTTAGGACAGTGCCGGATTAAGACTGGAGGCCCTAGTGCACTCAGAAAAATGAGGCCCCTTGTCCAAAATTTGAAATTCCTAGCAATCGATGTTCAGTTTTTAACCATAAGTGACTGAAGAAGACTCACTGAAGATCCTAGGTCAGCTTTTTTGGACTAAAGATGCTTACTGGTCGTGTTAGTTCTGTTCAGAACACAGCTCCAAAATGCTGTCAGAAAACCTGTTTCCAGCTTTGTCAAAGCTTGATGATCGAATTAGCTTTAACCTAAGTTGTTTTCTTCTGCAATGGATCTTCAGCAGTTTGTTGTAGAACTTTTAAATACACATGATAGTTAGAATTCAAACTGTTGAGTGCATCAGCATGCGCTGACCACCGAGTTTCATTCAGGCATTTTGGAACAGATCCATGCATATCAGTAGCTTTCAACTTCTCCATGAGTACATTCCATCGCGACGTAGAGGAGGACAGAAACATGCACAATTTCTGTACAACTCTGAAGAAGGTAACTGCTTTAACCAGAACTGCCAAAATTAAATAGTTTTTAAAATACAAATCTCAAGATGTGTATACTGACCAGCGAACTGTCTTAATTATTGATATATTTCGTATGTATTGAGCCTCCCCCCAAGTTCAGAAGCCCCCGGTTCAGGTGAACCGTAGTTAATTCGGCACTGGGTTAGGGTTGTTGTTAATGTTAGTTTGGCATTTAGTGAGTACATGGGAAAGTCTGGCGGTGGCTTGATACGAGCACTGAATGACTTGGTTCTTCCATACTTGATTGATGAATGTAACTTGGGTCAGTGATGACATTTGTCAACTATGTTCAGCTGTCTTCTTGATGCGTGCTGTACCAAAGACAAAGCTTGAGGATGGGGATAGATCGTTTGCAGTCATTGGCCCACGATTATGGAACTGCGCCAACTATGCTGTGAGCTATAGAAGACTACGAACAATTCAAAAAGCTACTAAAGATTTGTTTGATTGAGGCTGTGGTGACTAGTAACTTTTTGCTTTTCAAATCAATGCTGTGTATATGGTAAATTGATTTTATTATTATTACTATTATACTGTGATGTGTGCTGGTTGCAGATAATCCCGCCAGTGTTCAGCGTGTACCCGGTGGAGGATGCTGACCGAGTGTTTCAGAAACTGAGTCAGAGTCAGATCAATGGACGGGCGGTGTTCCGCGTCTCCATGTCATCGGACAGCGATGCCGAACTCTTCTCTGCTGACGATGATACTATAAGCACCCCGACTGATCCAATGACCACTGCCTCCAGTCATGATGACGACAACGACGGCACTGAACCCGCGTTCTTCGTGCCACATTCTGACACTTAATGCGTTCACCGACGGATGCCAGCAGCATTCCAGAGCTCTTCCAAACTTTTCTTGTCATTTATTTATCTTGTTCCACGCACACAGACGTGTAGTTCATTTTATTTTATTGAGTGTTCAGAGTTTGTTTGTTTGCAGTTCCAGCGGTTAGCTGACATTGAATGACTCTGAAGTTGGCGTATGCTCAGCAGTTGAGACATTTTCGTTAGTGACTAGTTACAGTTTAGTCGAACTACCTTAACAACAGGGTATTGTGCGTTTTTGATTAGTGTAAAGTTTTATATATTTCGTTACCCTCCAGGCTGATGCTGAGTTTTAAGATACGTTATGTCATGTTGTATCCTGTCAATGTTTTTCCATTAGTAGAGTGTATTCAGTGCATGCAAAATGTTGTCTATCTCAGATAACTACGGATTTTCATGTAGGCCACATGTTGAGCCATTATCAGCAGAGACTGCGGAAGGTATTTGAAAGTGGGGAGCAAAGCATGGCGAGCGCGGAGCACGAGCCTATAACAGGGGTCTGGGGGCAGAGCCCCCAGTGGGGTCCAGGGGCAGAGCCCCTGGTCAGGGCCCCCCTGAAGCTGAGACACTTTTTCGCTTTTGGACGTTTAATGCAAGCAGCAAATTTGCCTTCTTTTCTGAAATCTAGAAACACAGAAAACCAGACATTTGTGTTGTCTCGCCAACGTGGCCATCGTACCATCCTCTTCTACTTTTTTACACCAGCTAGCCATATATGGTCTGTGGAATGGAACTTTGTCCCCCAGAAGCAAACTCCTTCTTTTTTGACACGCTACAGCTATGCTGTAGTCTCTGGCATACACAATGCGTCTGTTGTCCGTCTGTTCGTTTGTGGGTCATGGTTATGTTGTGGTTGAACAATGCGAGATAGGGCCATGGTTGATATTGATCACTAATAAGAAATCTTATAGGCCCTTTCACTTTCAGGTAAAATGAAAATCATCGATCTTGGATGATTTTGAAGGTCAGTACTGCAACAGCAGCTGTAGCCTATAGGCTGTAACGTGTCTTCCCCAGTGACAGCTGGACTTCTTGTTTGTGAATTGATACACAAATTTTGACAATTTAAACTTCAGTTAACAAAACTGTGCAAATATTTCAGTATCGAGGCGATCATGGGACGTTGCACAGTCTGCACAGGATTGAAGCTGAAATGGTAAACTTAAGTCACCAAAAAAATTGCAATGGCCTATAGTTACTCGCATTTTGCTCTTTGCTGCATCTTGAGTGATTAGAGTATAAACCAGTGTGTCCGTGGTTCCAACCTACGTGGATGACGCTCTGTCATTAAATTTCCTGATCGACAACGCCTTCATTTAGTTCGTCCATTATTGAACTCGTCACTGGCTGTAGCACTCTACAATCTACATCGGCGAGGTGACCGAGCGTTGCCCATCTCTGCAGCAAAAAACTTGGAACAGAGAGATTGCCATCAGATGTGACGTCACCAAAGTGTCTACGATCACTAACTTAAGTCTCCTCTGTTTCCCGTGTTTCCCATAGCTGACTGTAAAGTGCACGCTGTGCATTTTTTACTTTAATATAATCATTATAATGTAATGCAAAGCATTAGCACCAACAATTTATTTATGCACGGGCATGAAAAATGGGGGGCAAGCAACATTGCTTGCCCCCCACTCAAAAAAGAGGGGGCCCCTTTGCCCCTGCGATTCCGTGCTCTATGATTATCAGGAAACCACACCTATCAGAAAATGCTTTATTAGATATGCAGTCTCTGCCATTCTTCTGTTAATACCATTTGAGACTCTGTGCACAAGCCAAATAACTCGTAGGGCTGGGCCCAGCCTTAAAAATTAACCCAACCAAACAAGCCTTGCTTGACTGATCGATCAAAGGCTACATTTCAAGTTCCAGTTTTCAGTCACTGTTTAGCTTGAATGGTATCAAATCGTATTGGTTCACTGGAACTCTTGATTTGAAAAATGGTAATGTAATTGCAGTCAGTGTGAACATTGGAAAAAGTGATGTCACGTTGAAAAGCATTTTTATTTTTTTTGAAAATAAAAAATGTTGCTAAACGTTAAATAAAAAACGTGACCCTTTTTACCTGATGTATTGACTATAAATTCATTGTTTCATGATCAGTTTTTATCGCAGGCACCCAATTTAAATATGAATTATGTCATTATTTTATCAGTAACATTTTATATTAAATCATCATCTTTTTACTCTGAGCGTTCCACGTTTATTAAAAGTAAAATACATTACAAAATTAAAACACGTTAAAATGCTTTTATGAAGAATAAGAAACGTTTATTAGTAGTCGGTGGAACTGGCCAGACTGGGCCATAGTAATTGAGCTAAGGTCCGTGCATCATCTGCGGTGTTTTGCATAGCCGTTCTGAGCAGATATAGTCAAATCGTATAATATACTGATGTTATACGATATACCCACTTACGTCCTTTAGTTTCGTATTCTGTACGTGTACTGTTAAATTATTTTTGTAGTCGTTTGATGTAGCAACACGTTCAACTTTCCACTGTTATTCCAGTATTTCGCTACAGTTCATTGTTCTGTTTTTATCATTATTATTACAGTTTGAACGATTCTGTACTGCTTGTTGTCTTGTTTCCGTTATCTGGTGTTGCCACTTGAAATCGAAAACAAACTACATCATGTGCCATAAAAATCATGGCCCTTTACTTTTGTCCATATCTTCATCAATTATTGACCGATTTTCCAATTCTTTCACTCGCACACACTGTAGAAAATTTGCAATAATGTGTATATCTCTTCACACCGTAAATGCCTCTCTACACTACCTTGTGAAATATAAATGTAAGAGAAAACTAATGATATTAACAAACATTTAGGTAAACGAAAAAAACACTTCAGACCAACATTGCGGTGAATGAGGTGAATGATCCGTATGACACTACACTGTGTTAGACCCACACAAAAGTAAACTGCCACGTTTTTTGGCCCGCCCTGTAGAAATGACTGAACACAGAGGCTTTTCAGTAAAAGAAGCTGGTCGATTAAAGTGTTGAGCTCAGTTACCGAGAATGAATTTTGTTACGTCAATTAGAGCTATCTCTTACCATTGTAACACACTTTCAAATAACAGAAAATCTGCATTGCATCCACTCGTGAGTCGTGTAATTTAAACTTTATTTGCAGTGGAATATCCTGGCAAAAAATAATGTAAAAACCTGTCAGAGCTAAAATAGGAGTAACTGATAGAACACAGCCAAGAAAGTTTAATCATTATGGAATAATTCTGGTTTCACCATTACATAATCAATTATGGTCAGAAGAAACCAAATGTGCATAGGCTGGTGGATACATGTCCTCAGATACAAGCGGATAGAGGAATGAACATGACCGTGATAAGTTCTCAGTGTTAAGATGATGGAAGGGCCTCGGCAGTTCCGAGCAGGGCTGGAAAAAATAGGTTTGAAGAAGCTTAGTTTTTTTGGCATTTTTAACTGAAAAGTCCACGTTTTGGGATTTTTTGGTTCGTTGTACAATCTGTAATAATTTCATATTTTAATCGTGATTTCTGAGTCATGTCGTTCACTCAACAAAAACGAATGTGACAGGGAGAATGGTGTATGGAATATTTTTGTTCTTCCTGTAAGTCTTGAAGTTCGTCTCCCGTCTTTTTATGCACTAAAACTGGGAAAACTGCTTAAAACCACACTAAAAAACTTTGATACCTACAAAAAACTTTCCGAAAGAACTAGATTTTTTCCAGCGCTGATTTCTACGGCGACGAGTTGCTCTGTTCAGTGGATCTAATAGGCAGCGTTGCGTCCGATCCTGACGAAGGAGCTGTAGCGACGCTTGTCGAACGCCATCAGTGGGTGGTACGCTCGACGATGTGGGAGGTCGCGCCTCTCGTCGCCATTGGCCGGCGCCACATCTGGATAATCAGTTAATTAGAAAGTAATTACTTAGCTAATTAATTACTTTATTAGCTAATTATTTCAATTTGATTGGCTATATTGCGCAAGTGTAGCCTACCCGTGGCGGGAACAATCATACAATGCTTTGGCTGTAGTGCAGTAATTCGACTCAAATCTAAACTTCAATAAACCTGTGAGTGTGAAATTGTTGTTTTTAGCTTTTTGTATAATTTCCTATATGCCAATGCCAAATGGGCTAGAACAGCTTGTAGGATTACACATGCAGAATATTTGTATATTTACTCGAAAAATATTATACCCCCATCAGTTGTGCCGTTGTAATCTCACGTCTAGGCCTAGGCATACTTCTAACTAATTAGCTCATTTAATTCTGGTTAATTAGTACTGACCCCTAATTCTATTCCTAAATGTAACTTTTTTTAAAATTTATAATTTTAATAATTAATTATCGGCAGTCAGTGAGACAGTCACCTGCAGGACGGCGTCCGACACGCACAAATGAGCTGTAGCGTTTGCTGCTAGCACCACCACCCGGCACCACTGCGGGGTCACGACCGATTCTCACGAACGAACTGTACCTGAAACGTTTGAAAAAGCAGACGACAAACTTTCCAGTGGATGACATTTACATAGGCTACGTGCTCCAGCAATACTTGTCTGATCGGACTAGTACAACACAAGAACAAAAGCGCACAATAAAACTTTAATATCCAAAACAACACATTTTTACGACTGTAGACCTACATTTCTTTATCAAAAATGTTGCACAAGCATTAACCTACGGACGCATCACGAGATATCTGCAAAATGTTTATTTGTTAATAAATATTATCTGTTGTTTTTTTTATTTTTTAACCCTACTTATAAGTTTCTAGTTGTAAAGGAATTAAAACGAGAGTAGGCCCATGTTGTTGAAAGTCGGTTTTAACCGCATACGGACCCACGATGAGCTGATCCTTTTCGTAAATGTTTGTAAGTAAGTAAGTAAGTAAATGATTTATAAAGCGCCAAAGTCTCAGAAAGAATCAGGGCGCATAAATAAATGAAAATAAAAATTGCCGCGTTGTTTTTGAAAAATGTTACGCTTGTCAACTTTTATTAAACGAACACGTGCTGACTGATAATGAGTGATGACCTCTTGTTGCCGAGCGGATCCCCTGACGACGACGACGACGACGACGACGACTTGCCGATGCGGATGAAGTTGGGAGCTCGCTTTTCGACGTCGGCTGACGGTTCCCCGGCCCACAGTGCGCACTGGAGCGCACAGCGATCACTCAGCTCCGACCTACTCCAGTAATGCATGGGCAAACGTTAACTCTAAAAAGTTGTTAACTGATGGTAGTTTTATTAGTTTATTTTAGTTAGATTAGTTGTTTAGTTAAAGATAGTTCAGTTAAAACTATGGTTTAATTATTAATTTTTAGTTAGCGACTAAATAGTTTAACTTTTAAAAATACTTAGGCCTAAATCACTTTTACAATGTTTGACTGTAAGATATCACCGAATCGACTGACTGCACTAAACTCAGAACAGCAATTGTCGCAAAAGTGAACAGAGATAGATTCATAAATTAACACAGCGACTTGTATATTAGTGTATTTTACTTTGCAAGTGTTAAAAAGTGTTTAGATTTTTCTTAAATTTATTGACACGTTACTTACTGGTACCAATTTTAACAGCATTTTATCAACAATGTTACACCAATTTACCCAAAAAATGGTTCCAAATTAGTTGAAGGAAAAAGTTTCATTAGAAATTATTACCGCAGTTTAGTTAACTACATGTATCTCAAAAAAGTATCCCGGACATTTTCGACTGTAACTTGAAAAACTATTATCAGATTTTAATAATTTTTAGTACAAATATTCCTAATACAACTTGCCATCAAATAACCATTCAGTTTCCCACCTCACTTAATTTATAATTCTGCACTGACTAGGAAAAACAGATCATGCGAAATATGTGTTAAAATAAAAGAAAACCTGAAAAAACATATTCAACACTATCGATCGTGCCTTTAATAAAAATTAGCAAATTTTAATAACATTTGGCAAAAGTATTTCTGACACAACTGGCTATTAAATAAATGTTTTAGTTTTCACCTCACCCAACGTCTGTTTTTGCACTACCTGGGGAAACCAGAGCAAGCATAATACGTGTTGAAATGAATGTAAAAACGTCAATAAATTCCATCTATCCTAATTTGTCGGCCCCAACAGCAGGTCTTGCAGCAGTGTGTTTACCAGATGAAGTTTAGGAATGTTTACAAAATCAAGAAGCGACTGGTAGAGCCTGGATTGGTCTGGAGCAGAACATTATCGATAGTGCTGTCAATGAATGGAGAAAGCGTCTTCTTGCCTGTGTTCGCATAGTGGGCCAACACTTCAAGCAATTTTACTGCAGGCAGTTAAAAAATGGACAACTGGATAAAATGTCAGCCATAGTGTCAGAAATGTGAACAAAATGTTTCTACGCAATCACATCGCATTAGATAAAAAAGTGATATTTCGCTGGTTGCGCTCTTCCCAGGTACATGTAGTCAGAAACAAACGTTGGGTAAGGTGGGAAACTGAACGGTCATTTGATGGCAAGTTGTGTCAAAAATATTTATACCAAAAATTATCAAAATCTGATTATTGGTTTTCAAGTTACAGTCGAAAATGTCGGGGATACTTATTTGAGACACAGTGTACATTGCCAAAGTGCGGTAGTTGCTAAGTAAAACTGTTGCCCATCACTGCTGACCTGCTCCAAGCGCACTGCTCGGGCACGCAGTCATCGGACGACGTCTCGCTGCTAGCGCCGCATGCTGTCAGCATGACACAGGCGCTCAGCAGACATAGCTGCGAGTACGACAGATGACGGCGACGCTTCTCGGGCCTACTGATGATGATGTTCATCATCACACTCGGCTATTAGTTCCTTCCTGTAGACCTACACAGCAAGTGTCACCCAAATTACTTCGCGTAGGTTTTAAGGTTCCAATGTCGATTACCTCCCCTGAATGTTACGTCAACCTTGCCAAGTGGTTCACGGCATCCGTACTCGTGGTCGGCCAACAACGACAAGCAAACATTTTGGTCGACAGTTAGGTAGGCCTACGATAATCGACTATCTGTCGTCTGTAGTATGTCTGTAACACATGTGTTGTGGCTAAACGGTACATCGTAAAGGGTCGGCAATGGTACCGTTAAATAGAGCGATGATAAGCTCCTCTATGCTGTCAGTAGTAACCACGTCTCTATCTGCAACAGTTTGGCCGCAATTTTGAATGCAAAGTTGCTGCCGTCACCATCGCCACGTGCTCTGAATTACCGTGTCGTTGATCCTAAAGCTGATAGTAACGTTCGATATAGCAGCATCACTATAGTGTATATGGAACTGTACTCACTGTGTGAAATCGCTTTCTTGCTGCGGCCGGAAGTCGGACACTGGCTTTCGAATATAATAAGCGGTGCGGTCGATTCATCCTAGCGACAGCTAGGCTTCTTGTTTTTCTTCCCAATGACATGGTTTTCAGTGAAATAATTTGGACATTCATCCTGGCTACATTGGATCATAATAAATACGCAACAAGTTATATCCAAATATTTGGGGATGTTTCAGAATTGGCGACTCTGTCAGACTCAGATCCGCTCCCGGCTCCATGAGGAGACTAATTTGGGCGGCTAAGCCTGCTCAGTTTACTCTCCAGCCTTTCCAAAAGCTAGAGCGAAAAACACAGCGTATGCAACGCGAAAACGATGCGTGAAGAGCCTAGAATCGATACCCAAAAGTTGGTTATGCTAACTTACTGACGTATTTTGTCGCACTATAATAACTAGAAAGCTCAGCTAACGCAAACGGAAACGTGGGACAGCGGTGCATGTTTGAAGGCCCACTGCGAACAAAATCTATAGGCCTAAGCTCACCGACAACAATACAACATTATTAATAGGCCTATTATGTATAGCCTAGGCTTATTTAGCAATTTTGTAGCAGCATGCTGCAGGCAGCGATACAAGAAGCCCAGCTGTCGCTAGGATAGGCCGACCGCACTGACTATATCCGAAGACCAGCGTCCGACTTCCAGTCGCGAAAAGAAAGCGATTTCCCATTCCCAGAGTGATTATAGTCCCATACACGCTATGGTGACGCCGCTATATCGAACGCTACAATCAACGCTAAGATACGACACGGTAATTCGGCGCAGGTAAATAATGCCTATAGGCAGAAACTTTGCTTTCAAAACTGCGGCCAAACCGCTGCAGATAGAGATGCGATTACTACTGACAGCCTATAGAAACTCGTCATTGCCTTATCCAACGGTATCATTGACGACCCCCTACGATAAACGACCGTGTAGCCACAATAAATGCGTCACAAACAGACAGACGACAGACGGACAGCACATCGTACCTTAGGCTCGACCTAATGGTCGGTAAAAACGGCAGGCAAGCATTTTCGTCATCGAAAGCTTTAACTGTATGTCCCTATACGTAACGGTTTCTCGCAGCCGTTATTCTGTTCATAATGACATGTGGATCCCGGGAGGCACTGTTGTCCGACCACTACAGGGTGTATTAGTAAAGAGCTATCATTGCGGCATCGTGAGGCGAATGAACGAACCGTATGAAACATTAACGCACCCTCTAACGAACTGTTAGTGCAGTAGATGACCGCTCGCGCGATCCACAAATTGCTTCATTGTGTTCCTATGAATAAATCAGCAAAAACGCACTACTGAACGTGTCTCTGCTAAGAAATTTATCCACGCCATAGGCTTGCAGCATCTATAGACCTCCAGTATGATTTCAGAATAAACACAGTCAAGTAGGCCCCTAGGCCGCGCTGCCAGCATTTTCAGTCAACAACGATCGCTGAAATTATCGATGCCAAAACCTTGCAAATTTCTAATGCTAGTGATATAATATTTGATAATGATATTAATATTTTTCTGTTTATTTCCGAAAATAAGTATGACATAACAGAACAGTAATTAGAACTCAATTAGACTACGCAGAGCGGCGAGGTTTGGCTAATGGCTCCTGCCACTAAGATTTTTATTTTTTTTTGATCCCAAAACCTCAGTGAGTTTGTCCAGTTGCACTAGCAACAAGTCTACTAAACCCGTCAATAAAACAATACAACAACAATTATTATGTGGAAACAAGATCACGGACAGACGCATGAATAAACCGACGGACAACACAGAAAATACCGTCTATAGGCCTGCAAGCGTACGGGAAAAAAGTACAGTAAACGTGTGAGCATTGCTGGCAGATGTGGCTCTAACAACATATTCAACAGGTCGACAAACTTGTGACACGAGACGGCGTCAAGGTAGGCAATGCTATGCATAGATAAACACTACGTGACACTGGGCCATAAAGGTTATCGCTTATATTATTTCTTGGCAGACGTTGGGAGTTTTTACGCGCGATAGCAGAATGCTTCGCGCGTCTTAGCCATCGTCTGGGCGTCCGTTCGTTTGTCTGCCTGTTCGTCCGTCCGTCACACCCTAGCACTGTATCGAAACGGTGCAAGCTAAAATCATAAAATCTTTACCATGGATGCCTCAAAGTCTCTAGTTTTTCGAGACAAAATTTCGTGCCCCTGGGTGCGGGGGTTCCCCTCGAACAAGGGCGTCAAAGAGGGGTACCTCTCTAAAAAGACGTTGTTTTGCTGTTATTGGCTCGTATAGTGTAAAAACGATTGCAGATAGATACAGACATACTGCTTATCATAACAAGCACTGGTGACAGGTTTTTTTAGATTTATTAACATCGATGACCTTGAACCACCTTGACCCCCCACCTCAAAGGGAAGTTTTCAGTAAATTTTTCGCAATTTTTGAATGCAGCGCACATTTTAACACTGAATTGCAACGAAATGGCTGCAGCTGGTACAATTCATTCTTAAAATGTGCGTCGCAGCCCGAAATTGCTATGAATTCACTAAAACCTCTTATTTTGAAGGTTCAAGGTCGTGCAAGATCATCGATGTTGATATTCTTAAAACCTTGTCACTATTGCTTGTTATGATAAGCAGCATATAGGCCTATCTGCAATCGCTACACGAAATAATTATTGCGGTAACTACTTTTAGGGGGATACCGTCTTTGACGCCCGCCTACGCCGGCCTCCTTGAACCTAGGGGGTCAGGACTTAAACTGCTAAAATCTACGTTTAATGCTGAAAATTTCATACACAGGTTGTCTACAGAGACAACCGCTTTCACGCTAGACGAGCCAATAGCGCTAAAACAAGAACTCTTTCACGCCGTCGTTCAAAAAAAACCCTCACTCATCGGCACAAAATTTCGTCACAAAAAAACTAGAGTTTGGCCAGCCCGCAGTAAAAATTTCGTGATCTTAGCTTGCACCGTTTTGATACAATATAGCAGCATGACGGGCGAACGAACTGACAGACAGACATAGCTAAGACGTGCGAAGCATTCTGTCGCTCACAAAAATACAGAAACAGTTGCTATACGCCTACGGCCAACTACCAGGTGCAAAGCGACATAATATTGTGCTGGAGGCCAGCGCAAGTGAAACAAGAATCTGTTGCGTGTACACTTCAAGTCATGCAACCGCGATCATACAAAGTGGTAAACTCTGGCCGCGGACAGGTCTGCTTGGAGGCAGGAGTGTCACAATCACAGCGCATCAACACGGCAAAGGCTCGTCGTGCACTCAGCCTCCTCCACCTCCACCACATACACCTGCGACACGTCTGGACGGACCCCCTGTTCATTACGAACCGCGACCTGTTCACTGTTCAGTCGTCAACGAAGCTATCGCTGAGATTCGCCGCGTCGACGACTCATTCCAGCACAGCATGCTATAGCTCATAGATGCAAAAAATGTTCCAGAAAAAAATTTTTAAAAACGTTGAAAAACGTCAACAACGTGGCAATAATAACAAATACGTAAACACCGTTTTTTCCCATATGCTACAACTAAAGACGTTCGACGTCAGTATGCATGCAAGCCCCTGTCTAATTAGGCCTAAGCTAAGAATAATTATTCAAACGGAAAGGTACTTAACATATCATCCTAAATTGCAAATCGAAATAATATTAATGTCTGTCGCTGTGCGCAAACCATTCTGGCATTAACGAATTATGACTTAGAAGTTGAGCAGCCGAACACTCAGATTTTACAAGGTAGTGCCGTAACTGTATTATGCGCGATGAGTGATGACGACATTCAAGCACTTCCAGCAGTCACACTCACAGTGCAGTAAGAATGAGTGTTTCCTTATCATCTGACGTTATCACAAAAAGTGGCACAATATAGGCCCTACAGCTAGCATATTATTGCGTAATGCTTAGCGGCATCATTAACTCATGACATTACACGTTGTACATGTCAAATGAGCTATAGGCCTACTGCTTTGCCTACTTACGACATTGTAAAGCGCTTCTGAACCTGAAAATGAGTCTGAATGTCTTGAGTCGCAATAGCAAGTACTGTACCTACCGGACCTTCACCTTCGTCTTCACCTAGCCCACCTCTATCACGTGCGCCAAGCTACAGACTGAAAACTTTGCTCGTACCATATAATCTTGGCTAGAAGCAATCGTGGATATAGAGTCAAGACAGAAAGAGAGAGCGAGCAACTATAACGGTGGTGGGTGGCAGACAATTGCCCGTGTTACTTACAGTCGGACAGTAGATGAAGACTCCGCCCCGAGCACTGCTGCTGCTGCTGCTGCAGTCGTCTAGCACTAGATGATGAAGTTCGCCTCAGGTGTCGGCTTCAATTTACCAGTGAAAAGATGATGAGCACACGCCGCATCCGCATGCAGCGTTAGCAACCCGCTGAGCAGCAGTCCAGCTCACACGTCACTAATATCAAGTGCAATCGTTTGGCGTCATTTTTTCTGACCTCGAGTAAACTCAAACGTCATGTAGTCGCGGGGCACAGGTTAGGCCCTTAGCCCTTATCTGTAAAAGCCCTTACCTGTAAAAACTAACCCTAACCATAACCCTATTCTTAATCCAAATTTTTACAGATGGGCCTAACAGGCATCATTTGGTCACTGGCATTGTGAAAATTAAATTAAGAGTGCCGTGCTGATGACGTTTTTTGGTCGACCATAGGTCTACTTACCGTCGATCGTGCCTATTATGGCACAAGGTTGTGTTTGTCTGTCTGTTATCTGTCTGCCTGTGACCTATGTATTGTGACTAAACAGTATGTCGTAGGGGGTCTGCGATGGTACCGATGGACAGGGCGGTGACGAGTTCCTATAGGAAGCTGTCAATAATTGCCAATATCCATGTCGTTATCTCTAGCGGTTTGGCCGCAATTTTTAACGCAAAGTTGCTGCTTGCATCCATCAGCCACGAGCGCCGAATTACGGTCAATTATTACCGTGTCCTAGCGTTTAGTGTAGCGCACTATAGCAGTGTTAACACAGCGTGTATAAAAATGTAGTCACCTCTGGGAAATCGCTCTTTCTGCGATTGGAAGTCGGAGGCTGGCCTGCAAACATAAGTGGCACGGTCGGCGCACCCTATCGATAGCTGTGTTTTTGTTACTTTAGGTTGCGCATTTTAGATGTTGCCGTCTAGCAGATAGGCCAATATCGCGCGCGTGGCACTCCATCCTATATCTACAGGGTGGACCAAAAAAACCCGGACCTGTTTGAGCGTTGATAACTCAGCGATGGTTAGTGATAGAAAGACGTGTGATACGTCAAAAGTTTCCGAATGTTGTAAAGAATAAACGACAAAGTTGCATAGTGAAGAATTCAAATAATAATAAGTTTCAGAATGCTGTATAAAATAAACGACAAATTTGCATAGTGAAGCATTTAAATATTCTTTGCCTCATTTACGTAAATATTTGTCACCCTCGAAACTCTGCTAAATTTGACTGTAACACATGGATTTAACATGGATATTTGAGCTTTTATAACTTAGCGATGTTTATTGATGGAAAGGCGCTTAATATCCCAAAAGTTTCAAAATTGTGTACAGAAGAAGTGTACAACTTTCATGTTTCAGCATTTAAATATTCTTCGCCTGATTTACACAAATCTGCCAAACCCCTAAAATCGTGCTAAATTGGCAGTAACGCATAAATTTCAGTTGATTTTCATCCAGCATACATTGAAATATCAACAATCATTAACACATACGTTGAGTTTAGATGAAATTCGACATAGGCAGTTGCCCAGCTTTTCCATTCATAACCGTCATCAGGCCTTTTAGGCAGCTGATCGATCGCTGAAGTCAGTGTGTTCAGGATCAGCTGAGCCCAGCATTCGATTAGGCACGTTTTAGCTGGTCAGTTACTGATATTTTGTGACCATGCTATGTGTTGCAATGCCGCACACTGAATAATTCACAGAATTTAAATGTGGACTTTTTGCAAGTGCGTTTTTGAGTTCAATGAACTCGGGCACATAGGAGTGCAGGCAAATGCCTAATTTCAGGGGGTAATGAAGATCTGTGCAAATTAGGTAAAAAATATTTAAATGATGTGCTATGCCAGTTCGGCCCTTTTTGTCTACAACATTCTAAAACTTTTGACATATCAAGCGCCTTTCTACGGGTAACCATCGCTGAGTTATCAAAGCTCAAACAGGTACGGTTTTTTGGCCCACCCTGTATTTTTGGTTAGGCTCCTACACGTGTTTCAAGCGCAAAATGCAAAACACCAAAAAGTTATAGGCTTAATCGAAATATTAGGGCCTTACGCTATAGGCTTACGTTGTCGTTGTGCGCTTAATTTTTACGCGCGAAAGCAGATACTGCTTTCAGCGCGTCTTAGCCATCGCAATTCTGTCTGTCTGTCCGTCTGTCCGTCCGTCTGTCTGTCTGTCTGTCACACGGGTGGATCAGTCAAAAACGGTGCAAGCTAGGATCACCAAATCTTTAACGTCGGCTGCCTGAAAGACTCTAGTTTCAGGAACCGTAAAGCTTTTCCATAAATTCGAAGGGGGTCAGACCGAACGAAAGCGCTGAATGAAAACTGGTGGGAAAAATTTGCGATTTTTAGCCAATAAGTCGCTGTATCTTAATAACGTTGCGAGATAGAACCTATGTTACTATTAATCACTAATATAAAGTCGTACACTGGCTCTCGATTGCCACCGAATTCATTGACCTTGGATGACCTTGAACGCTAAAATAGGGGGTTTTATGGATTTTTGGCGATTTCAGGCTGCGACACATTTCAAGAGCGAATTGTGCCGAAACCAATTGAGATAGACATGAACAAGCTGCATACGAAATTTTCAGCACTGAACGTAGATTTCGACGGTCCAAGTCTCGATTTTCTAGGTTCAAGGAAACCTGCGCACGAAGGCATCAAAGAGCGGTACCCCCGTAAAAGTCGCGACGAAATGGCTGGATATAGACTGACAGTATTTGCGAACCGGAACTGCTATAGGCTTTCGCGCGTCTCGTGAGCATTAGCTCAATTTTCTTGTAAACTTTATAATCGTTTCTTACATTCGAAGTCAGAAAAATCTTTACGTCTGTAAGTAGTTTTGAAATGCAATATCCGCTATCATTTTTACGTACGAAAGCAGCTACTGCTTTTAGCGCGTCTTAGCCATCGCAATTCTGTCCGTACGTCTGTCTGTCACACGAGTGGATCAGTCAAAAACGGTGCAAGCTAGGATCACCGAATCTTCACCGTCGGCTGCCTGGAAGACTCTAGTTTCAAAAACCGTAAAGCTTTTCCATAAATTCGAAGGGGGGTCACCCCGAACGAGGGCGCTAAATGAGAAGGGGTGGGAAAAATTTGTGATTTTTAGCCAATCGCTGTATCTCAGTAACGGTGCGAGATAGGGCTCAGGTTACTATTAATCACTAATAGGAAGTCGTACACTGGCTCTCGATTGCCACGGAATTCAATGACCTTGGATGACTGTGAACGCAAAAACAGCGGTTTTATGGATTTTTTGGCGATTTCGGGCTGCGACACAAGTCTATGTCATTCACAAAGTGGCGCCACGCAACTATCGATCGTTATGCGATCCAGATAGAGAATTTGGTATTTGTATATTAACTTAGCGTGAACACCCCAATTTTCAGCTAAACTACTGAACAGGAACTGCTAATCATCAGTAAGCTATTCGTGCTCTTTGATCAATTATTAAGACTCGTTTAGTCGTTTCTGCGACACTGTAATTAAATGTAGTAAGCCTAATGGTCATAGGCTGTTCAACATTCATGCTAATAGGCTAATTAGTTATCATTGTTCTGAGAAAATTTTATTTGTTCACACCAAAATTCCTTGTGTGCAGGCCCGTTGAGAGAAGGAATGAAAAGGAGTAGTTACTCCTGGCCCCCACGACGTTTGGGGGCCCCGCCGTCGCTCAAAAATATAAAGTACACCAGAATGCACCATTTTAGATAGAAAAGTTCAAAAATTCTCCCCAGAGAGGCCCGCGACTGTTTCCCGGCCCCACTGTGGCTCTCGACGGGCCTAGCTGCTTGCGTGTCTTACCGCTGAGTCGGTGAGAGGCAATCTTTCTCATGCTATATTTAATACTTTGATGACAAAACAGAAAGGAGGCATGTGAGCGTCCGTGTCTTGAAAACTTGGTCACTTCGGTGTAGGCTAGCTAACGCATGCCATGGCTGAGCCCATACGCGCCATACTGATGGAAAATGCAGATGATGACAGGCCTAAGACCTTGTAATTTACACCTTCACGGGGATTTCTGACAGCGGGAAAGAGTCGAAACGCGAGCATAGCAGGGAATCACTGGAACTCATTAGGCACGGCTTATCAAACCGCGGCGTCTATAACGACCTCTTGCATGACAGCACACCAACCGCAGTACTCAATATACATTAATTGCATGCACAACGCGCTCTCTAATTGCACCGCAGTCAAAGCCTGAGCCAATAATATGCGCAGTCAGTCAAAAAAGATGACACCAACTCATGCCCATATTTTTTTGCTAAATGCAGATCAATTGTCAGAACTCTTTCACTGGCACACTCTGTGGACAACGTGCAATAAAATGCCATTAGAGATCCCACCACACCTCAAACGCGTTGTAAAATATACATTTTCAGAAACTGCACCAACCAAACAAAAGCACAGCAAACCATGCGCTGAAGAACTAAAAAATGTGATCGCGTTTTTGAAAGATGACCTGATACTAATTAAGAAAGCCCACAGGAACAGCTACAAATTTATCATTCAACAGGCCTACACCAGAATTCACAAGCAGGTTTCATACGGATCAATTTTTCACCCCGATCTTGGTTTGATGGATTTACAAATGCCTGCTAAAGAACTTATGGAAGCAAACTGTTATTTGGAACTTAGGCCTAGCTGCTCAATACAGTTGCTGTCTGATATTATTTCAATGTGATAAAATGCTGTTCAAATGAACTACACACGAAAAATTTAGAGAATGATTTTGACGTGCAGCAATTATTAAGCGCTGGAGCAAAAACGCTTTCTATGGGTACTAATGACGTTCAACCAATCACTGACGATGAAGGGATGAGGTCCTTGAGGACTGTCCTCCACCTCGAAGACAAAAACATCATGGCCTTGGCCTCAGAGGTCTGGCCCCGCCCTAATCTGGAAGACACTTGGCCTTGGGCAGGACATGATAGTCATGGTGTGCAACTGTGCATGCCACAGACTAGCAAATTTCTTACAGAGTCTACTGGAAAAAATTGTGAAAATTGGTCAATATTTAGCAAAGATATGGACAAAGTACAATAGCTTAAGTTTTTTAGCCCATCCAGTATACAGCACCAGTGCCCTTGCACCTTCAAAGTAGCTAGCTTCGATAAGTATTACTTACATATAAGGATAAATAAAATAATAAAATAAAATAAATAAATCAAAAGCAAGTGCATAAGTTTATATCATAACTGCATTAAATTTCAAGCTTCAAACTGCCACTAGATTTACAAGAAATTTGAGCTAATGCTCACAAGACGCGCGAAAGCCTATAGCAGTTCCTGTTCACAAATTGCCTCTGTGACTTAGTCTATCTCCAGCCATTTCGTTGCAATTCACTCTTGAAGAACGCGGTGCAGCCGAAAATTGCAAAAACAACAATAAAACTCCTTATTTTTGGAGTTCAGGGTCTTTCAAAGACAACGATGTTGATAGACTAAAAAGCTTGTCACTAAGGCTTGTTGTGATAAACAGCATATCCAATCCCATCTGCAACCGTTTTCACAGTAGACTTGCCAACAACGAAAAAATAATGACTTTTGCGGGGTCCCGCTCTTTGATGCCCTCGCACGCAGGTTTCCTTGAACCTAGAAGGTCGAGACTTGGACCGTTGAAATCTACATTCAATGCTGAAAATTTCGTATGCAGCTTGTCTTGGTCTATCTGTAGTGAATTCGGCGCAATTCGCTCTTGAAATGTGTCTCGCAGCCCAAAATCGCCAAAAAATCCATAAAAACCCTTATTTTGGCGTTCAAGGTCATAAATGGTCATTGAATTCAATGGCAATCGAGAGCCAGTGTATGACTTCCTATTAGTGATTAATAGTAACCTAGACCCTCTCTTGCACCGTTATTGAGATACAATGACTTATTGGCCAAAAATTGCAAATTTTTCCCACCCCCCTCTCATTTAGCACCCTAGTTCAGGGTGACCCCTTCGAATTTATGGAAAAACTTTACGGTTCCTAAAACTAGATCTTCCAGGCAGCCGAAAGTAAAGATTTGGTGATCATAGCTTGCACCATTTTTTGTCTGATCCATCCACGTGACGGACAGACAGAGAGACAGACAGACAGACAGATGGAGAGACAGAATTGTGATGGCTAAGATGCGCTAAAGCAGTAGCTGCTTTCGAGTAAAAACCTTAAAAAGTCCCAATTTTAGGCTTTTACCTTCTGTGCAATGTGCAACTTAAACTATGGATCATATTTTAATCATGATTTTGAAGTTTGCTACAATGTATAGAATTTAAACAAAACGATTTAACAGACAAAAACGAGTACGGGGTACGGGCACGGGGTAAACTCGATGACCTAAAACACTTGCCAAAAAATCTTCACTGTGAACCATAAAAACAGCACTTTTATTTTGGGAATAACATGGCAAAATGTTAATCAAACATTACAATATTTGACAGAAATGCAGCTGAGAAAATTTGCAACATATTTACATTATGCTGCTCACCACATCTATTTAATGTAGTTTCTTTACCACAAAAAACAAAGTGCCATGTAATTACGTATGTACATCTACGTGAATCTGTTTCGTAAACTTGCAGTCATAATGTTAACGATAAAAAAGTACAGACTCTCAGACAAATATACAAATGTTGTACCGCTGTACAACATTGAAACTATCAAGCAACTTATAACTTTGCAAGTGTTTCGTGGCTCATCCTCCTTGCCACAATCTATGCAGACTAAATGGTCAAACAAAAACTGGCAATGACAAATGGCCAGTTAAACAGAGTGTAGATTCATAAGTAGAAGCAATGGTACTAATATCATCAGTAATGTACTATCCAATCAAGTGCTTCCGTCCAAAGAACTGCACTTTTCTCTCGAAATTCGCCGACTTGATCGGAGTATTCATCTCGTAGAAAGGATTCATCGACAGCTACAACAAATGTAAAGCGATAAAAAACTAACACACATCATCAAATACCATAATTCACAGACACGTGGTCACTATCTAAGCTGTCTCTCTTCCTGCACTACACTGCCTGATAACCGTTACAGCACTGCTTTTAATGGCGGCCTGAGCACACTGTCTAAGAACACAGCTAAATATGTGTTGCAGTTAATCAACAGTGATAATAATTATACAATATACATATTTTGTGATTAAACATAATTCAATGACTGCATTCTAGCTAACAACTGCTTCATTTTGTAATAGCTAAAATGAGTATCAAGGTCACCAGAAAAACACTATTTAACACATAACAGTGACGGATTTAACGGTGGCCGACGCCTTGGGACTCCGGAAAGCTAAATTTGGGCTTGCAATTGCAAGCAACAAGGTCCGCAGAGGAATTTGCCTGAGTAACTGAGTGACTATCAACAGCTTTGCACAGGATGAAACAGACAATTTTTTTTACAACAGAATGTTTTGTATGAACTCAGTAAACTATACACATTTATGTGATGACTGATATCTAATGAGTCTGACTAACAGTAGCAGTGATTCACATAAACATTGAGGCAGTGTTTTTTCATTACCATTTAGGCATACATGCTATTGCTAAGTGACCTAACATTATATGAATGGAATATTTTTGACTGCTGAGAATATAATCAATCACTGATTGGGGCCCTATTAGTTATATTCTTATCAGTCAAATATATTCCCTTTGTGTGGTATTAGGCTATTGAAGGCTCTCTTCAAATGGTGATGTGTTATTGTCATCTAAAATGTCAACAGGCATGTGGCACTTGTTAGTGTGCTTGTGTTTTACAAGCTTTCACAGTTACTTAGGCTTATATTGTTTATCAGAAAATCAATGACAATCATTTGTATTAAAATTTTCCTCGATGACAGTTTACTTAGAATTATGAAATGACATTTGTTGACATAAGGTACTATATTTATTATGATATGCAAAATATGTGAACTGCATTGTTCAAACAGTGTAACAACAAGATACAGCAATGTATTTGATGTTCATATCATCATATGTGTGTGTTCATTGCTAATCTGTTAACAAAGATCGGCATCTACCTGGGGAGCAGCAAGTCTATAAGCTCCCTCAGTGCGGTCTGAAACAAAGCCCAGCCTAAATCGAACTTGGTGCTTATTAGCCTTAACTAGGAAAAACCAATTTGGTGCCAATTTGCGTTTAGTGTGCAAACCGCATGAAATTTGTTCATTTAATACTCAAAAAACATTAAAACTGTTGCTACCAGATGACAGATTTTAAGGCTGAAATGGACTAAATTCGTACTCCCAAACGGCCAGACGCTTAGAGGCCTACCAGTGGCGTCATTTAAAAAGAGGGGCATGCGTGAGTTTATGGACTCTCCAAGGATTTGTGATTGCAATTTTTCTTTCCACAAGTGAGTCCTGCGTAAGCAACTTAACGACAAACATTTGGTCCCCAATTGACCTTTATTGTGTAAACTGCACAAAATTTGGTCAATTGATTCTCAGGAAAATCATTAAAATTGTTGCAACCAGATGTCACATTTTATTGCTGAAATGCACCAAATTCGATTTTGGGCTCTGCCCCAGACCCCGCTGGGAGAGCTTACAGTGCTCCCCAGACCCCCTAGCTGGATTTAAGGAGGACTACTCGTATAGGGGAGGGAGGGGAAGGAAGGGGAAAAGGGAAGAGGCGGGGAAAATGAAGGTAGGGGAGAAGGGGGAGAAAGAAAAGGGGAGAAGGGAAAAGGGGAAGAAAGGGATGGGGAACGAGAAGAAAGAAGAGGGAAAAAGAGGCCATTCTAGTGATGTGGCCGAGGAGGCCTTTTGTCTTGAATCCGCTCCTGCACAACAACACTAAAAGGAATGAAGAGCTAAAAATGATCAAAAAGCTTGATGACATATTTAGCCAATGATACTCAGTCATTCACTGCTAACATTGGGCGACTTCACTTTATGACTTAAACTTTTGCTGAGCCTTTTTGCTGAGCCAAAGCTAAAGCTGAATGCTAAAGTCTGTACTTAGACCAATGTTCAACTAAATGATTAAAAATGGCAGAAAACCGGTAAACCTAACAGGAAATACATCAACCAGTTATGCTTGAACTTGCTTATTTAATTGCGCCGCACACGCAAATGACGTAATTACGTAATGTTTTACGTCATTGTGTACCATTATGGCATTTATTTTTGGTACTAGACTGCTTTAATTTACGAAACTATCCGTACGTGTAGGACTGTTAATAGTCGCCACTAGCCATGATTTCTCTCAGCTAAAGTCAAAAGTTGAAAAGGATTCCGGCTCAGCAAAATCACTTCACTTTTTGACTTGAGTAAGTACTTAGACCAAAGTTTAGACTCAGCGAAAGTCTAAGTCAAAAAGTAAAGTCACCCATTGTCGTTTGGTAAAGCCTAAATTCCATTACGCCAATTTTCACCAAAACTTCCCCGCAGGGAAAGTCATGGACACAAATCATGAAAGTCGCAAACACAAACGGTGACAAATCATGAAATCATGAAGTTTCGGTGAAAGTCGCGGACATAAACCATAAAAGTCTCGGACACAAACCATCTCGACATGTCGAGATGTTTGCGACAAAGTTTGTGACAAGTCTGCAACAAACCCGTTTGTGTCACCGTTACAATGCACAGGGAAAGTTGGCGACAAAGTCCACAGACTCACGGACTTTGTCGTGGACACAAATCACGAAAGTCATGATTTGCGTCATGGACTTTCATGATTTGTGTCTGCGATGCCGCAAAGTCGGCGTAATGGAACTTAAACTTAACCTGGTCAACCTTGACTTCTGCCTATACATTCATATTAAACAAACCTTTATGTATGTCTCATATACGTCCTGAAAAAAGTTCTTAATGCCTTCTTCGTTCTTAACATCGTGCAAAATCAGAAACCGCATACCTATCAGAAGGTCAAGGAAGTCCTTTTACATTGCACTAAACAAACAAGACATATAGCAACGACAGCCAACATAATACACAGCCCACTCTCAGTGTAAAGATAGCATTCATCTATTAGGATCTACTGACCTGAAAATTGTACTGTTAGCAATATCCAAGCATAAAATTTTCCTATGAACTTGACCTTTAACCATGATGCAAGCCTACAAACTTAATCTAACATCAGCAACATCCATGCAAATTCAGAGCTTTTATCACAGTTTGTTTTCTGAGGTAGGGCAAGTGACAAACTGACAAACTATTCATAAGTTCCAAAGCATAATCCAGACTTATAAAAAAGTCACATAATAAAACAAAGCTGCAAACATATAAATAAAATAATAAGGTGATAAAACATTCATAGATAAATAACTAAAACAATGTAATTATAAAATGCAAACTAATTAAAAAACCAAATCATATTACTACTCATTATTTCACACTAAACACAATATTAAAAACATGCAATTAACATATAATTACGTGAAAACAATACCATGTGGATGTAGCAGAATAAGGCCCTACATATTTTTTGGCAACTATTGGTGTCAGTTTTAGAAGTAAAAACTAATTACTGAAAACTGCATCATACTAAACACTGCAAATAGAAAGTTATCACATGATTACTTCAACTATTGCTAAGCCTGGCTTGTAGTCTGCTTTAATGGTACTCTGCTTGCCTACCACTTGGTTGATGACCTTCCAGCTATGAACAAATACACTGGTACACCTTTCTCTGGGATACCGTTTAATTACAATATTGGTTAGTTTTAAGCAGTTTTACCCAAGAATACATTGCTGACTATATGCTAAGCATTAGAGTGCTCAATCAAAACAAAAAGTGCTTAATTTAATCAAGTTAATTATTGTTGATTCAAAGCATATCTGTGAAAAAAAACTGAATATGGTATATCTATGACATACTGTAAATGACTAACAAAGGATACGTGTGGCAGTCACAAATGCCGACACAAACCATTCGTTAAATTTATCAACAATTTTCAAGTACATGTTGTTGCTTGCCCACATCTGCTCATCAACAAGATCAAGTGCTGCATGAGCAATAAACTGATTCAAATGTCTGTGATCATCTTTCTACAAATGCATCAATAAACGTGACAATATAAAAATCCAAAAAGCTGTTAGAAAGTCACGCTAACATGTGCCAAAGTACAAGTAATGACGTCCTGTTATAATTACTGATATACTTCTCAGTTCAATTCCATAGAATATATGGCAATTTGTATAACCAATAATATGACAGTTCACAGAAAATAAAAACAATTATGTGATGCACTGTTGTCAATACCTGTTAAAGATACAACAGAAACGCAACCTCCTGTATCAATAAGTACGATTCAATCACACATAATGCACTTGTATGATGGTAGTGACTATAAATGAATAATGAAGCCATAAATCAGATATCTGTACAAAATAGCTGTGGAAAATATATTGCACAAACAAAACAATATTACACAACATAGAAATGAGATGCATGTTTCAAACTGTTATTCACCTTTGGATCACTGGCTCGGTTGGCAGGAAAAAACTCCATTTCAAACACTGGATTATCATGATGGCCAACAATCACAAAGTAGTAGCTACTTGTCATATCCGTAACAACTACACCAACATGCAGCTGCACCAACAATAAAAATATAATATTTTTAAAATTTAAAACAAAACATTCATAATCACTTTCTGTGCACTCAAGAATACTAGAAAAACTACTACATAATGTGATGTTCACTGTTGGAAACTACCATATAGCAAGATCACCGAAGTGCAAAAACACGGCCACTACCTGTCCCCAATATGACCTATACTGTGTTAGGGGAAAAGTTAAACCCTACTCACTCACTCACCCTGGCCAGTGGCCACTGCTAATCGATCTCAACTGTATCATTATTAAAACTAGAAGGCGCTCATGAGAGTGCATATCTCCACCAAGTGAAGTAATTTAAACACAAGGAAATGGGGAACAGAAGGAAGAGCTGCTTCGCTGCAGGGGAGGAAGGGAAATGTAATAGCCGGCTTTGCTGCTTGCACTGTTGGTGCAATGTCGCCATTATGAGTCATCATGTACATGGAACGATGGACAGAAGAACAGAACGATCAAACTCTTAATCTCCTCCAATGTTCATTACGCTCACCTTGGCGGAAAGAATAACCTGCTGGCTGTTTATAGATATGAACATTGAACTCAGTTGAACTGAGATCTGGATATGAATGATAATTGTCAAACTCTTGCTGGATATTGTGGCAATGGAGTGTGCACGCCTATGGGCATGATGTAGCGGACAGCTGGCTAAAGCCAACAAGATGGGGTCTAGTAATGAATTCCACTCAGTAAGTAGCAAGGTATCTTGAGTCTCTGTTGGTAATAAATCTACTGACAGCCTGTCAGGTCTATTACACAGAGACAAAATCCAGATGATTCATGAGCAATGCCACTGTTCATAGGAATTTTGTACAGAAAAGTGAGTAAGAATTTACTCAGTTAGCTGATAACCTACAGTATTTGGTATTTTCAGAGTCCTCTAAACAACATTTCATCAAGTAGTAAACTTTTTGGAATCAACTTATCAATTCTGATACACAAAAAGTGTACAATAAATGAGTATGACATGAATACTAGCACTGCGATGAGGATGCAGTGACAACCTACGCCAAACGACCACGCCCACTTTAACTACATTAGTAATTCTAATAAAGTTACAGAAAACAGAATCATACAGTTGCTACCTCTTACAAATAATATACCACTTGCAACAGTTTTGCAAAGATTACACTGTTCTAAATATGAAGAATAATAATAACTTGATCGCACAACAAAAAAACAACAAAACAACCGAAGAATATTTAATATGTTGGCAAATAAAATAATTAGGGATGAGTCAGAATAGGAATCGCATTATCGATACGATATTAATTCGATATTCGATATACGACGTCGATATCTTACCGAAACGCAATGTCAGCATATATTGCTTCGCGCGTTTTAGCTATCGCCGAGGCGTCCGTCCGTCCCACCTTTGATCCAGATCAAATCGGTGCACGCTATAATCCCGAAATCTGTAGGCCTACTCTGGACTACCCCTAGCCAGACTAGATACGGCTGTGATTATACTCGGAACACGACATTGATGCTAGGCTAGGCTGCCCAAAGACTATAGTTTTTTGTGACAATACTTCGTGCCACTGGGTGAGAGAATTCTTCTCGTACGAATTTTTAGGCGTCAAGAATGGTACCCCCGCCCTATAAAAAGTCGTTATTTTACCGCCACTGCAGGAGCTCGTCTAGCGTAAAAACGGTTACAGGTAAACAGAAACATGTCGCTTATCATAACAAGCACAAGTGACAAGTTTTTTAGGGGTATCAACATGAATGACTTTGAACGATTCTGAGCCCCCAAAATGGGAAGTTTCAGTGAATTTGTCTCGATTTCAAGGGTGAATTGTGCCGAATTGGCTGAAGATGGACCAAGGAAACCTACGTATAAATATTCAGTATTAAACGTTTTCAGCAGTACAAGTGATGTTGGCCTACTTTTCCGCTATTGGCTTCTCTAGCGTGAAATTAAACGGTTGCTAATATTCACAGAAATGCTGCTTATCATAACAAGCACTAATGACATGGCTGGAAAATTTGTCCAAAAAAACTCAGGCTTTTTTAGTTTTTAGGTTTTTTTTAAAAAAAACCTTTAAACCTCAAACAACATAATTTTTAGTTTTATGAACTTTTTATCTGTTGCGAAATTTTTTTACATATCAGATTTTAAATTCATACTTTAATCGTGATTTTTGAGTTATGACGTCAATCACCTCATGTTGTTCAGTTTCCTGGGTCGTAGTTGCGTGTATACGGTGATTGCAGGGCCGGATTTAGGGGGGCACAGGGCCCCAGGCCTCCCACCAACAGGAGGTCTTCCACCAAACCCCTGAATTTTTAAAACCCTGTAATTCGATAGCCAATCCCTTTCTGAAATCCCAAATACGCCACTGGGCCCAGGCCTCCCACCAGGGTCCCCAGGCCTCCCATTAGCTAAATCCGGCCCTGGGTGATTGGACACTAAAACCAAAAAAACCTTTAAAAACTTAAAAACAACTTTTTAAAACAAAAAGCCTAAAACTTAGAAACTAAAAATTTTCTTTAATAAACTTAAGTTTTCCAGCCCTGACTGGTGACGAGCTTTTTAGTGGAATAGCGGTGTCAACATCGATGACTCTGAATGACCAGGAACCTCCAAATTAGGAAATTTTAGTGTTTTTTGCGATTTTTTTTGGCTGCGGCGCACATTTCAAAAGCAAATTGTACAGAATTGGTTGCAGTAAACCAGCACAATCTGCACACGAAATTTTCAGCATTGAATGAAGATTTTAGCAGTTTAAATTTCAGCCTTCTGGTTTTACAAAGTTCTCCTTACGGAAGCGTCTTAATAGGCCTATGGGTAACTTTAAAGCGAACGATTTCTGCCCAAATTTAGCGTGAAAACGGTTGCAGATAAACTTGCTGCTTACCGTATCAAGCACTGCTGAGTGCTGACGGGCTTTTGAAATATATCAACATTGATGACCTTGAACGACCTTAAACCGCGAAAATTGTGGGTTTCGGTGTTTTTTGCGCTTTTCTGCTGCGGCGCACCCTTCATGAGTGAGTTGCGACGAATCGGTAGGCCTAGACCAAAACAACCTGCAAAATTAGAAACCGCAAAACAGCAGCTTCTAAGCAGAAGTTGCGCATGTTATGAACATTAGCTGAAATTTTTAGTTAAAAACTAGTACTTTGCAGGGCGTGAATAGATGTGTATTATGCGTAGGGCCTATTGTTATTGTCAATTTCTGCCCAGCGTAACAGTGAGTGCGCTGACTTGGAAGCGGGCACCGGACCAAAACCGACTTTAGGCTACGTGTACAGGGTGGGCCAAAAATGGGACAAGTTTTTATACACCAATAACTTTATCAAATATTAACCAAATTTTAATTTTTTTATTGTCTGAATCGGCAAAAAAATTCTAGTCACACTATCACTAAAGATCTCACCACACCTTGTATGTGTCGCTACACTACCTTGTGAAATGTCAGACATCACACTTAAGCCAGCGACTACACTGACCAATTGTGTGATCAACGTTGATTGGTCCTGATTATGTGGCTTTCAAACAGCCCAGACTTAGATCTTAAGTCGATTATGCTGTTTGAAGAGGGGGGCTTTTCAACAGATACTTTATCAATGTCGACAATTTACAACAATCAACCAACAGACTGATAATCTGTCGCAGCGTTTGGTTAATCCAACTTAATTGCGCCATTGGTCAGTGGCGTTGCCGGTGTGGACACCGGCTTGAGTGTGTCGTCCAGCCAGCAACTGCAAGACGGACACGTTGAACATTCAATGTGAAACTGCGAGATGTGGCAGTTACTTCGGAAAATAACACCGATAATAAAGAGGTTGCTTCTTGTTGTTAATTTTTTTTACAATGTGTAGTTATATATATCGTCTTGTTTTCAGTTGTTGCTTTTAAGACACTGATATTTCACTAGGTAGTGTAGCGACACACTTGAGGTGTGGTGGGATCTTTAGTGATAGTGTTGGCTTACTACAAATTTTCTCCTAATTTTGACAGTTAAAGAATTTTGAAAATGGGTTAATATTTCATAAAGTTATTAACGTAGAAAAAATTTTGTGTCATTTTTGGCCCACTTTGTATAATAGGCACATCGCAAATGTAAGGTAAAGTCCACGTACTTGCTATAGCGCTTCTTACATGCTTCTTCAAGACCAGAAGCGCTTTACAATCTTGGAAGTGGCAGCTGATTGGCATGAGCTAATGATACCGCAGCGCACTA
>Ga0056128_1000338_pt1 | contig 39114 bp, 24 predicted proteins | sample WorMetLIZISLAND2_FD_71113 | JGI IMG/M metagenome (GOLD analysis project Ga0056128, IMG submission 71113) | Marine gutless worms symbiont microbial communities from Max Planck institute for Marine Microbiology, Germany - Olavius geniculatus... ... | reverse complement strand
ACTGGCATGTTTTTTATGGACCGCAGTGTCGAGGGTAATACTTTTTTGCACAGTTCAATTTCCAGCGGCAATAACAAAGAATATTTAACTGCTGTATTTAAATATTGACTTTAGTCACATAAGAAATTTCTTTCGGAACATTTTGCTGAAAACTACATGACTCTATGACGTACGGTTGCAAAACTATGGTGTCATTAACTTTGTGCGTTTTTTTTGGACCACCCTGTAGTTTGTTCATCCCTCAGTGATACGAGCAATGATTACCAGCCAAAAAACTGCAACGTAATCGGACACACCGTGCGATGCTCTCATATGTCTCGTATCCATGATTTGGCAGTGTAAACCGGTGTCTGGCTCAGCGCTAAAGAAGAGGAGATCAGCGCCGTTCTATGAGCCTTGAGGCTGGAGAATGAGTTACGTTTTTGCTTTACTTAACGTGCGGGTGTATGTCGCTGGTCCCTGTACATAGATCGGTGTATGACATAACGGTGACGCCCAAGTACGACAAGCCGTCGTCGGCTGGTTCTCGACCGGTTCAGAAGGTGCAGGTCATGGTTCCCGGTCCCCCGGACGCGCCGCAGATCTGGACGCGACGGTCGCGCCACCGTGTGAGTGACGGTGCAATGGAAGAGGGCGAGGACGAGGCGGTGATAGAGTGGACTGAGCCGAGGTTGAACGGCTCCAAGGTGGCTGGCTACCAGGTCTACATCAACGGCAAGAAGACCGGCAGCGTCCTCGCCAGCAATCACCGCAAAGCTATCATTCCGCTCAACGGAAAACGGTCTGTAATCCACTGCTTGCTACTGTTGTGAGATTTGATGGTGGGATGCTTAATGTGTCGTTTTCGCTGTTGATAAGCACAACTCGTGGCAAGTCGTCGTGGCAAGTACAACTCTCGCCAATTTCGTCAAACGCAGTTACTCTTTATATAATTACAGTTACTCTGTATAATTTGGTTCTGTATAATTTCGGTCATGCTCCGTGACTGGAAAGGTAATTGATGATCTATCATAGAAAAACAGCATCTTACCGTTAATTTATGCTCCAGCTGTGATCATAACACTCGTGTGCACAAGACCATGCAATTTTACTGTTGTCTTTACCATCTACACTAGCTCTCCGTTGCTTTTACTTAAATGATTGTTTCTGTATATATACTGTCTGTCTGTTCTGTGATTGGTAACCGCGGTGGTGTTGTATTTTTTCGTTGCTGTAAGACTGACTATCAGTCATGTTTACGTGGCGTGTTCTGCTGGTGCTGGCAGGACGTATCGGGTAAACGTCAAAGCAGTGTCAGGTGACGAGCGGTTCGACGACTCGCCCTTGTCTAACACTCTAACCGTCAACGACTCGACGGTGGAAACAGTCGCTGGACGGGCTGGAGTGCTCGGCAGCAGTCTGCTCACGTCCAGCGCCTGGCCGTACGACGACGATCAAGACGACGACGACGACGGACTTCCGGTGCGTGTGATACGCCTCACGGAGTCGGCCATACACCTCGACTGGTCTGAGTGTCAGCTGGCCGCCTTCTCTTCGTCTCTGGTCTACTACCGCGTCGTCTGGAGCTCCACCAGCAACCACGCCGTACGTGTATCCACGAATGTTCAGTGCTTGTTAGCTCTGACTCGACTTGTGAATGTCAAACGGTCAGAGGCATTTATCCCTTGAGCTCATGTACCAAGTTCTGCCCATTTCTTCCCTTTTTTTTTTCCTTTTTTATTTGCTGTCTATTCCTTTTTTTTTCTTTTGTCCCTTTTCATAAATCTAAATAAGGAGTTTGTAGGAGCGTTGTAAAAACGTAAATTTTAGGTTCTAAATTATGTCAGTTCACCTCTCAATCACTGAAACATTTCCCCTCATTTTTATGATCGAGCGTTGCTTTAAGGTTTGTACGATGTATATGCCCACGGTTGCAGATTCAGTCGGCAAGCAGTGAAGACATAACGACGATGACTGATGTGATAAGAATGACCACTCAAAAACAAAAAATAGGCTTAGTTCTGCTGTAGGGTTAAAGGCAACTGTGGTTGATTAATTGATTGTTTGGTTGGTTGGTACAGCTGCGTGAGGTGCGCCTTTCCGCGGCGGAGAAGAGCTGTGTGATACACAAATGCTACCCGGGAACGTTCCACCATGTCCGAGTCTACGCCGTTGGAGTGGACGACGCGCTGATCGCTCGTTCACGCCGTCTCACTGTACAGACCTCGGCGCCGCCACAGCCACCCAGTTTAGCACTCAGGTAGGCCTACCAACCAGTAACGTGGTGGGTACAATATGCGAACGAAGGGAACATAAATTTTTTTATATCCACTTTTTATTCATTTGGAAAAACAGCTGCAAACAAACACGTGCGAACGACATTAGTAAGATCTACTAACCAGCATTATTGCGAAATCAATCTGATCTATTACTTTCAGATAACTTATTGCAAATTATATTGTAAACGGAAAATGTCGTATAGTCACTAGTCATAATAACAAATGTTTTACGCACTTTATTTTTGAGTGTTCAACCCTGTACACTATACGACAAAATGCAACTAGTGTATCGCAGTCTTACCAATTTTTACCTCACTATAACCCCAGTCTTTGAAAGTAAGGAATTTGTACCTCTACTTCGAGAAGCTGTAGCCTATGCAAGTGAAGAGCCGCACGATATGCATATTGTCATAAGTCGAAGTCACGTAGCATTGCTAAGGCTAGGCTTGAAAACGAGGCACCGAAGAGCTGCCATCACTAGCGTCAAGTTGTATGTGGAACAGAGAAGGGAAAAATGTCAATCCAGTGCCAGCGTATTGCGCGGCCGTCCGTCTACACTCGAGTAGCTTTAATTCTGTGATTTTTAAAAATTTAAATGTAGAAAATCAGTGAAAAACTCTTGCCGTTTGAAACATTTACGCCAGTTTTGTGTTTTTCGTGCATTTTTCAAGTTAGAGACGGACTGACGGACACGGCCTTTATGAGACAGTTGCACAAAAGAAATGATTGACTGGCTGCTGACTGTTGGCATGTAGGGCAGTGAACTTCAAGTACATAGCAATAGAATGGATGAAACCTCGCACGTACGGCGACGCCGCAGTGTCCGCTTACAAAGTCTACGTCAACGGCATAGTAGAGGCTACTCTCACTGCTGATCAGCTGTCGTTCTCGTTCACCAAGGGCATCGCTTGTCATGAGTACGCCTTCCAAGTACAGGTCTTTCTTTTTTTCTGCATGTTTTTGTGCTTTAATGCGTGTGGTTAGGCAAGAATACTATAGACAGCCGTTAACCGTTAAATTTACTTAATTCTGTAAAGCAGGAGTTTCAATATTCCGTTAAACTACAGGGTGCAGCAAAAAAGTAGCCCCCTTAAGTTTTTCGCTGTTTCCTTAGCAATTGTTTGGGATTTTAATGTGAAAGTTTACAGCTTTATTTAACGAAACCAGTTACATCTAACTGCCAAGTAAAATATGATCCTGTTGAAAACGACAACGTTATAGACTTTTTAACATGACCGCCTACCGATTTTTCAGCATTAAAAATGTTCAAGCTAAAATACTATTTAATTTTCAAGAACCTGTTACCACGTTACTGCTGATGACGTCACAGTGACGTTTTGATAAACAGTAATTTATTTTGTTTACAAATTACTATTTAATTATCATTCTTTTCAAGCAAGTGCCAGCTGCCCACCGGGTTCATCTTTAAGCAGGACGGCGCGCCAGCACACACAGCGCACAGCGCACGGAACTGGCTGCGGGCCAGCTGTCCAGATATCATCGCAAAAGACCAGTGGCCTCCAAATTTGCCGAATATAAACCCAGTGGATTATCGCTTGTGGGGTGCAATGTTGGAGGCTTACGGCAAGCTTAAAACAAAGCCGAAAACAATCAGCGAAGTCAAGAAAGCACTTGAGGTTATCTGGGGCAACCAGCCATAAGGACTGATCGACAAGGCTGTAAAAGACTTATGAAAGTAAGCGACTGAAGGCTTGTGTTGGAGCTTGGAGCTGTCGGTGGACGCTTCGAACATTTACATTACAATGAAATTTTGGCATCTGATCATTAGTTATCTGTGTTGTTTCAACGATGTTATTGCATTGCTATAGTAGCTTGAACATTTTTAATGTTAAAGTCGGTATAAAAAGTCTATAACTTTGTCGTTTTTCAACAGAATCAACTTTTGCTTGGCAGTTACATGTGGAAGGTTTCAATAAATAAAGCTATAAAATTTTACATTAAAATTTCAAACGGTTGCTGAAAAACAGCAACAAACTTTAGGGGGCTACTTTTTGGCCACACCCTGTACGTTTATTTGACCATCGAATAACATTTAAGTAATAAAAAATTGTTTTGTTGCTGTTTCATCACCACTGTCACGGTCCTGCGACACAGGAACGACTTGGTTGGCTTTGTTCCAGTCACCCTCTCGACGTTGTCCACCTACAATATCAGCAAAATTAATGATGCATTATCAATGCGTTAACGCATGCGATAAAAAAATTAACGTTTCCCATATGGTAGGTAACGCTCTTAGCTTTAAGCTAGGTCTCCATGAAGAATTATGCGCAGTCTTTTGACGTTGTGTTCTCTGCGTGCTTGTAGACAATTTCGACGTCGGATAAGTTGGTGAGTCGTCTGTCTGAGCCGCTGGTAGTCAGCTGGCCGGGCATCATGTCGCCTGCACTGCGTCAGTCTCCGCTCGGCTCGGGAGCGGTCCGACTGTTTTGGGATCAACCGACGGTCACGAGCGGCGCCGACATCAAGCAAGCTACGGTAATGTCGGCTTAGTGCTGACATATTGTGCGGCCGTCCGCCTGCCTGACCTTTAACCTTTTAAACTTAAAATTGGCATGCTGCTTTTTTACATTCTTGTCTCAATTTTTGTTTTCTCGCACCTTTTTGTTTTCCAGTTATGAGCCCGTGAGTGTGGCACACACACAAACAGACAAACGGACGGACGGACAGACAAAATGCATATTGCGACTTATTAGAACGGCCGCAGAAAAGTGTATAAGTGACGTAGTTATTTCGACAGATGTAATCAAGTCAACCATCGGTGACTGCCACTAATGGGTAAAGGTAGCGCGTATAAAAAACGCTGACTTTTTACGTCTTAGTCAAGGAATTATAGCTTTGTGATAGCATGCTGATTCTGCGTGTACTGCTTCTGCGTTTTAAGCTGGTGGTTCTGGATGCGAAGTCGAACACGGTCGTCCAAAGCCTTTCTCTGCAGAGAAACGAACAGGAAGTGGACGTGTATGACTTGAAACCCGGCAACTCGTACCTAGCTTGCCTGCAACTGCACGTAAGTACCAAATGTGTTTATGTGGCAAAGTCAAGTTTATTAAGCAAGTTGCCCAGTAGGAATTGTTTCCATTAGGTGCCGACCATTGCTTCTCTCATTACTTTCAAATCATTTTCTCTCAGTCCATTATCTCTTTAGCATTTCCACCTATCTGCTGATACATTTGTTGGGCGTTTGTGAAACGGTGTTTGGATTAGCAAGTGCTAAGCAGTAGGCTGTGTACGGCGTGGCTGTGGTGAAGGTGTATGGCAGCATGGAGCTAGTGAAGAGTGATTGGTTGGAGCTGCAGACAGTTGCTTCTGCCGATCCGCCAACTATCGCAGTCGCTGTCATCGGTCTCGACGAACGGCGACAACTTGAACGCAACGTCTGCGACCTCATCAACAAACGAGACAGGTCACTGACCCACTGGCTAACTTCAAGCTATAAGAATAATTCATCAGCTTGCAGCCTTTACTTACTGATTTGTTTACGCTTCGACAACCGCTGCTGCAGCCTTTCTTGAAAGGAGAAGACCGCAAGCGACAGCGGTTCATTCGCTGTTTGCGATTGCTTTTTTGTATGTAGACTAGATAATGCTTACATAATTAAAACATTGAAATTTGCTATGTTCTGCATTCTGGGTCAACAACAATCTTGCTAAACCTTGTGTGTTAATGTTTTGTCATGCTTACGGCTTGTGTGCTTAAGCTGGTTATTTGCACTACAATAACTAATTAATGTTATTATTTTTTGTACCTCCCTTCCCCGGTAGTAAAATCACAGGAATTACAAACAAAAGTCAAAAACCTAGTTAGATAAAATGGCGCTACTTTAATATCATATGGGAATTATTGTTTTATTTGTCATCATTTTTGTAAGTATTAAATTGTGTTTTGGTAGACTGCTGAATCTGGTCGCAAAAGGAGTGACTTCGGTGACTGACGTTCTGTCCAAAGTGGAAGCACTGCTTGACGATTTCCTGACAATTCTCAGGATTCAGTATACAGGTAAAACATTACTGTAGCCAAATAATAATAATAAAAGTATTTACCGGGACAATGTTTGCTGTGCTGTTCATTTGATGAATGTGACACAGGCGCTGGGTGGCTGCCGACCTTTGAACCAAGCGGATCAGCTTAAGCCAGAGATCCGCATAAACTGCTAGATGCGCACTAGGCCAACTAGCCCTCTCCTCTCTTCATGGTAAGGAAATTGAGTAGGTATACCGGCCTGAGCGGCTGGATGGGATTAAGGTAGGGTACGTTTACTTGTGTTAGGTGGCACATAACACCGTGTGATCCCATGACAGTTGATACTCCGTAGCCCATAAAACATCTTAATTTATGTAATACGGCGTGGAGCCTATATGTGCTGTTGCAGGGCATCTGTTAGCCAAGGTGAGCTGGACCTGTCATCAGTCTGACAGTGACATTGAGATAACTGGGTTTCACATCCTGGTCAATGGCAAACAATACGGCTCGCTGCTGCACGAGGGAGTCGACTGCCTGCGTATCAAGGTCGATCGTCATTCGCTGACTCTTAAGTATCTGTTTTTATGCATGCTGGAAGCCAAAATGTTTCAGCTGTTAGTATATTGCAAGTAATTCAGAATTAATTCTTGAGAATTGTTGAAACAGGATTTTTTGACGTTACTGGTGCTCAGAGAACAAGAACAAAAATAAGAACGAGAATGTTTATTTGCCATACAGAAATAGTAACACATCTGTTGAGGATAGGTTAATTAACAGACTGCTTGTATTACTGAGAGCCTGTAGCTAGGTGAACTTTCTCAATATATAACCAAACACCTACAGGGTGGGCCAAAAAAATGCTGTTCGGGATGCCCTTCAACAGATGGCTTATCAATGTTGATGACTCACGATAGTCGACCAGCTGAAGAAAGTCATTGTCGCTGAGTGGGGCAAAGTGCCGCAGCGTTTGGTTGATCGCGCCATTGGTCAGTGGCGTCGCCGGCTTTGATGCGTCGTCCAGCAGCAAGGCAGACACGTTGAAAATTTTATGTGAAAACTGTGAGATGTGATTTTAGACAATAACTGAGACAGCAAACACATTGTTTCTGTTGTTAATTTCTTAAAATGTGTTGTTACAACAGTCGTCTTGTTTTTAATTGTTATTCTTAAGACACTGACATTTCACAAGGTAGTGTAGTGACACACTTTGGGTGTGATGAGATCTATAGTGACAAGTTTTATTGCAAATTGTCTCCTGATTCTGACAGTGAAAGAATTTTGAAAATCTGTTAATCTGTTAAAATCTGTTAATCTGTTGAGTTACAAGGCGTACAAAAGAATGGTGCCATTTTTTCCCACCCTGTAGGTCAGCTCAGTCTTACATTTCCCAGTGGTAGTTAGCCTAATCAAATACCGGCCTACCTGGCTCGGATAAAATGGTGCACGTTTACGTGTGTCGGGTGGCAGTTAATACCATGTGATCCCATATGGCAGGTGACGCTTTGTAGCTCTGAGATGGGTTCTCATTATGTTTGTAGGTGGGTGTTAATCGGCCAGAGCATGAAATCAGTCTGGTGATGCAGTACAAGCTGAGGTCAGATGCTGACAGAAAGATTCTCACAGTCGAGTCAAACGTGATCGAGTTGACTACTGAACAGTTTCGTGCGTTCAGCTTCTACGCGTTCCTCACCCAGTTAACCCACCGGTCAGTTGATTATGTGCTGTGGAGTTAAGGCGCGTACACAGCGACGTAACTGAACTGAATTGAGCTGCTCTCCGTTCACTTTCGTGCAGAATCCTAACTCGAAAACAAAAAAGCACAGAAAAGAACAAAAATGGTGTGGATCGTTCGTTTTCCCGGACAGGAATAACTGGTTTGCAACCAATTTTTGGCTTACTTTAAAGGTCCCCTTTCCGTCACTCACTGCTTGAATTTTTCTTGATTTTTGGTAGTCTCTGTCCCAGTATTTGAGCACAGATTTCATATCTGATTCAAGTCAGATTCTGATGCTGATTGCATGGGCACAGGCTAATTGCGCTATATGAAGTCCAGTGTTGTTCGTATGGTTGTAGTGCTGTGAATGAGAACGTGTCGTACATTGACACGTTGCTGGCAGAGCGGCGCTGTCCAGTCGCAGTGGTCGACGGTGTCAAGGTGCCACTCAACGAGGGACTGTTACTCTGGCAGCCTGGTGGCGGCGGTACGTCCAGCGGTCCTCCAGCGCCGCAGTGCGCGGTGCTCGACGTGCTGGGTGGTGAGTACAGACCGCTGATGACGTCACGCGGCTCCACCGCTGTTGCTGCAACCTATGCCAGTCACAGACCCACCGCACTGCTGTTCTGGAGTCAGCGCTGCGCCAGCTCGCGTAAATATCTCTCGTGGTTCGTCGACTTCGCCCGTCACCACGTTCTCATGGTATGTTCGTCACCTTCCACATCTCACTTGTTCGCTATTATGTTGTATATCAAACTTAATCTTTTTGTGATTTGTGTCAAAACGCTGACAGTAGGAGCTTATTGTCAAACTTCTGCCAACATTTCATCATTCCACAATTTTAGATTTTCACACTAAGGGTTGCTTCAATTGCACCTCGCGAGCCAATAAGGCTATCGAATCAGCTGTTGAACCAACAAAGCGTTTTAACGTAAACAGGGTTAAAGGCTTATCCGAATCGTATTTCAGAACACGTTTGCATCATTTGCTATAATGGATTATACAGTGTTTAGCAGGTTGACATGTAGCTTTTTATGGGAAAATTGAGATGGTTTGCCACACATCCAAGTATTAACCGTTTGACCAACCCGAATTTGAACGCACATGTCGATCGTACGTCAGTACCCTACCGTTATATCCCGTTTACACGATGAAGCTGGCTCGACGGGCTGGACGAGCCAGCTCGATGTTTGCTCGACGTTTGCTCGATGCTTGTTCGATGCTTGCTCGATGTTTGCTTGATCGTGTAAACGGGGTATTATGCTACCAAGCTAACATATTTCGTTTTATACTAACGCTGATGATGGAATTTAAGCTACAACTGCACGCAGGAGTCATTGGGCTGCGCATATGTACATCATATGTACATCGTGTCTAAAAAATTAAACAAAATTGTTTTTGTCCGAACTTTGCAAAATGTTAGTCGATTTTGATACTTTTTGGCAGAGAGATGGCCAAGACAATAGCATTATGTGAGGTACACTTATTTTCCACCTGACCTATGGTCTGTGTGTGGTCCACAGTGTGAGTTCGTGGCGGTGGCGTGTCAATCACAGCAGTCTGAGAGCGAGCAGCATCGACAGCAGCTGATAGCGGACATTGTCGACAGTCAGTGGAGAGACGACGCCGTCATTCAGCACGTTACTAACCACGCATTGGCCAAGTCTACCGCTTCCGCCTCTCACTGTAAGTGAAACGTGACATGATCTGATACGTTACTGATTGCACTGAGAAACAGTCAGTTTAATCTAGCATGTAAACTAAACAAGAAGCCTAGCTGTCGCTAGAATAGCCGACCTTACTGGTTGGCATTGACCTTTAAGGTCATCCAAGGTCGATGATTTTCATTTCATCTAAAAGGATGTATGCCATTTCTTATTAGTAATAATTTAGTCCGTAGGCTTATCTCTCACCATTTCAAAGATATGGCCAGTTTTCCGTTGAGAAACGCACATTTTTCTACCTCCCTCCGTTCAACCCCGAATTTGAAAATGTTTCCCTTGCACTAGATCGCTGTAATTTTGCATGCCTAGGTTTATGAGACAGGACCAATTACTGGTGTAAAAAGTTTTCTTCTACGACCTAACGCTTAGCCACGTCACTTCCATTACAGACGGACAGATGACGACAGACGGCGGACGACAACCTTACCATAAGCTCGGTCGTTACCTAAGTACGGTCGGCTAAAAAAATATTGTTTTAAACGGAACTGAAATTAGATAAACGAAACAAATTAATCTCAAAGCCAAGAAACAGACAGGTTATCTTATGATATAGATGTAAGTCTGAGAGTAAAAATAAACTGAAAAAGAAGAAAATAATGAGAACGATATTAGGAGAATACTGAAACGAAAAATAAGTAAGTTAGACATAAGTACGCGTCTTGGCACTGAGTTTTGCGACATTTTTGCTTGTTAATATTACTGCGTGATGGGTGGTTAGCGTGTTAGCCTATGTGTGTTTTTGTGGTGCCTGAGATACGGCGTATTGTATTGCAGTACTTGGAGGAGATTTGTGCAGCGTTCTCGGCGTCTCGGGTGTGCCGTCCGTCGTCATTTTGCATCCGCTTGGTAATTTGTCGAATTTTCGTGATTATTATTTTAGTTAATGTATTTCAGTATTTTGATTTTCTTTTTTTGTTTTCTATTTCAGCTCACGACTACGCCGTTGTACGTTGTTATTGCAAGAGAAGCATTCGATGTTCCAAACTAGAACTAGCATTACATTAAGGAGCCTCCTTTTGGTGCATTGTGAATTGTGATCTTGAGAAACGCATTTTATTGCATTGCAATTTGGTATTTCTTTGTTATTTTGAATTTTGAATATCGCAAATGTGCCGCCATTGTAACAAGAACTTCCGGTGTATCGCCTTCAACATAAGTGCCTGTACTGCGTACCAGAGTACCGGCAGTGGGCACAAAAGAAGCCCTGGTTATGAAAAAAAGAATGTATGAAACATCTTTATTTTGTGTTGCAGCCAGTTAATGGATTAACATAAAAACACTACGAAAGCAAAGAAAATTCTACAATACATGCGATTCGGCCTGAGTAAAATTGTACCGTTATCATACCACGTTTGCAGGAATCATATCGTGGCGTGGACGCTACTGTGCGTTCAACTACAGCGCATTCGAGCACTTCATGCGCTACGTCTTGGCACAAGTCGCCGGACAGCCCGTACCAGACCCGGACCCGTGGGATCCGGATGTCACGCTTTTACTGCGTATGTCAATCAGAATCAGTCAGTCAGGCTGTACATTTATAGACTTTGTGCTATTTTCTGCCGTCTGCGTCATTCAGAGTCATGATTGACAGCGTTGCACTTGGTTCTACTGTGTGTTTCACTTCGATGACACGTTGATTACGTGCTGTTCCTTGAAGAACAGATAGACTAGCGGAGAACAGTAAGACTGACTAAGTCATACAGGATCATGTTCTTTTTTAATGCTTGTGAGAACGTAAAGGCAGCGACGTAACTGAACTGAACTGACGTGGTTTAGTTTTTGACGAACTGGCCAATCGACAAGCAATGCATTACAGTAGTCACCGTCTAACGGTGTCGGTGACCTACGTGACTACGCTCACGTACGAGTCATGCAATGTCCAGTTGGCTCGCCCTGCTTGCTCATTGGTCAGTTCGGCATAAAATAAGCCGTGTCACCTCAGTTCAATTCAGTTATATCGCCCTGTACGCGTCTTGACGCGTTGTTTGTGACGTGCTATATCTATACAGAGGACTCGTCCAAGCAGCGTCAGGGTCGCATGACGTCCGGTCGTACGGCGTCAGTGAACGGTTATTCAGCCAGCAGCGGTCGCAGCACGCCCGCCTCGTCCAAACACCAGTCTCAGCAGCATCAGCAGCAGCCGAGACTGTTCAACAAGAGATCAGGAGCGGCGGCGGCGGCTGCGCGACCTCGCAAGGCCGAGCTCACCATCAACGCCCGGCCGTTCTCTGCACCTCAGAGCCCGTACGAGGAGAAACTCGTTAACACACTACCACAGCCTGGTCAGGGTCAGGGTCATCTTCGCAAGAATAAAGCCAACAGCGTACAGTGAACAACAATAGGCTAGAACACGCACCTGCTCAGGGGCGTCTCTCCTTTGAGTCAGTTTTTTAAATCCTTTTCCTCCCCTTTATACTTCTCTCTTTTTTCCTTTCTTTTCTTTTCCTAACGGTACCACATTTTTCGTTTCTTTCCCAGGTTTTTGCCTCTAAATCCAGCAAGAGGTAATGGGGTCCGAGCACTATAGGCTTTTTCACTTAGATTGTTTGAGGCAACGCTCCAGCGGCCGTCGATCTTCGGACATTTTGGACCTGGAAAAGATGCATTTGGGAGCGAGACGGGCGACGATTCACAGTAACTGTCGCAGAAGGTCTCAGAAACGTTCCCTTTAACTCTTTGATGGAGCATTTGCTCCAAGCTTTGCAGTAGAATTGTGTAGACGCCCCTGCTATCTAGGAGACGGCTGTGCACAATGTCCAGCGCTTGCGCACACGTTTGAATTAATTTGTTCTCGGCTCGTTCTTGTACAGACGTACATGTTGTTTGTGTGCTTGGATTAGTCTTACTTTCAAGCTGTGAAAATACCATACCAAGATAAGCTAAACATTTATTTTACGTGTAGTTATTTGTACGTGCGTCGACGCTAACGGCGTTTTTGATGTAATATCAACAAAATAACTGATTTTTATTTTATTTTCGTATTTCTACTTGCTTGCTGACGCAGAAAGACGGCGATATGCGTAGTAGGCTATTTGCAAAGTGCAAAATGAAGATACGCACTCGATTATTTGTAGTTCAGAGTCATGTAGGCCTATACGAAGTCTTCTCTAAGCTGCACACTGTGGTTGCTCATTTGCGCTTAGACAATATTATTTCTTTTTTTGCATTCACTGTAAAATATCATAAAGTGATTTGATACTTTTAGTGTTAATTATAATCTGTAGTCTGATTTTTGAAACTATTTTAACTCATATTGTTACAATTATCATTATTATAATTGGTGTACAGTGTTTAGATTCAGATTATCAACGACTTTCGTACGCAGTATAGGCCTACAAACAGTAAAAATCGATGTTTTATTTTATGTGGTTTGTCTGCAACTAAAATTTTTGCATATAATTTTGGCTCCCTTCTTGTACATTATTGTAGCCTAGGCCTATATGACGTTTTTGTACATATGGTGTCCAGAAATCAACAAGAAGCCTTAGAATTTTTTTATAGATAAGCTAACAAATTCGTATATAGGCTTTATTATTATTGTTATGTTCATAATTTTTGACAAGAATCATATACAAGCGGATACGCCATTTCAGTACTTAGCTGTAACAAAATTTGGAGGAGATTTACTAAACTTTGATTGATGTAGCACTGATTATGTGAGGTAAACTTTTGATCGATGTATTAATCATTTTGTATTACTTTTTTGATAATGCTTGCCAAAAATTTTACAGTGTGTTTGAAATTGTACACGCTGCTACGAAGAACATGGTTGGACTTGTTGAAAAGGCAGTTTTAAGTTAAAATTTGTTAATGCTACATGTTGTAGTTTGTGTACATTTTCTCAAATTATTTATTATAATTACTCTGTTAGTGTTAACAGTTGCGTAGCTTCATTGTGTGCTATAGGCCCTATATTTCAAATATAGGCCTACGTAGCCTGCATTTTCGTTATGTCATACATTTGTCAGTTCGAATACACAGACAAACACGTTGAGCATAAGGCAAAATGATAAAAAGATAAAAGAAGCAAAAGAAAATTGGTCTGAAAAACAATGTTTTTATGCTTTAAAAACACCTGAAAAACTTCAAATCTTAGGTTTTTAAGCTTATGGTTGTGCAGTTTAAATTTCAAAGCTGATGTATAAGGATGTATAAGCTTAGGCGTCTATGGTCAGGCCCGTCGAGAGGGTGGATATGTAGGAGGAGTAAGCTACACCGGGCCCCGCAACGTTTGGGAGCCCGCCGTCGCTCAGAAATATAAAGTACACCAGAATGCACTATTTTGAAAAGGAAAAAAATAAGATTCTCAGAGGGGCCCCACGAAAATGGGGACCCGCTAGAATGTTTCCCCGGGCCCCGCTGTGGCTCTCGACGGGCCTCTCTATGGTACGATGAGTCTGTCGTCTGTCAGCTGTCGGGGTAAAAGATGTATTGTGGCTATAAGCGTTAGGTCGTAAAGGAAAACTTTTGCACGATTAATTAGCCCGCAAAACTTGGGAGAGTGCAAGGGGACCATTTTTAAATTTGGGGTTGAATTGAGGGATAGGAAAGAAATGAGCGTTGTAAGTTCAACAGAAAATTGACCATATCTCGGAAATGGTGAGAGATAGGGCCAACTGCCAATTAACTTGCTAAGGTTACTATTATCACTGATAATAATTATTATTAGTTATTAAAAACGCCAGATGGCAGCACAATCACACAATGCAAACATAAAACATGAAAACAATAACAATTGTTTGGCATGAAATAGATACCATTTCCTAAGTCTGCGTTAATCGCGTGAAATTAATCGGTTGAATACGCAGTTACACACATCGATTCGATACCGATTTCTGAAATCAAACACCTCTACTTTATATATTCTATGTACGTTTGCTGAAAACGAAACCGGAAGTTGGGAAATTTAGTGTAACTTTGTAAATAAACTTTTGAAGAAAAATCTAAATAAATTTAAAGTGTTTTTGAGTTATGGGTGATTGATAGTGAAATATGTTATTTGTTGACTGCGAACGTTTCGATCAAATGATGTAGGAGTGCCGGAGAGCCGTTTATCGTAACATTTTGATCCACTGGTCACGTACTTTCCAGTCCCTGGTGCTACGTTGATGGCCGAGTGTAACTCACAGAATGTCTGATGATGTTATCGCGTTGGCTCTAATTCGTCACGTGAGACAGACTGTTACTTGTGCCTTGTGCAAGTTACCTTTTCGCAGTCCATATCTGCTGTCTACATGTTTGCACACGTTTTGTCATGATTGCATTCAACCACAGGACTGCAATGACTGTGAAACCAAGGAAGCAATTTTGTCCACGGCATTCTGTCCACTGTGTTCTCAGGAATCCGCGGTGTCGTCGTCTGCTGATAGAAAAGAGATAGCTGTGAAGGATTATTTTGCCAACAAACTATTAGAAAGTATTGGCCATCTCCTTGGCTTGAATCAGTGTGAGTTTGAGTGTCTAAACTAATGTTAAACAGCTTCGATGTAAATTATATATTAGCACATATGGTGTAGTTTACTGAAAATTAACATGTATGCCATTTGTATGCAATTTTGCACACATAGGATTATAAAAGTCATTTGCCTGGTGAAACTGGATTGGCCATTTTTTCTGCTCTGATGAAATATTCTGGGCTTTAGGATTTGTTATAAGCACTGAAGTTTGAATTCAGTTGTATGACATAGATAGTCATATATTACTTTTCTTAGTTGTTTCGTGCTTAGTGTATAATGTATAATATGTTGCGCTAGAAACAAGTTTGCATTTGTATGAACTGGGTTGTGGTTGATGGCAGTTGTGGCTTTGTCTTTAGATGGTGGGAATTACAGTCATTTCTGTGAGTTTGCGAAGAAGCTTCACGATGCATGCGAGTGCCCAGTGTGCCAGGAGTTGTGCTGTCGGCCTCGCATGCTTCCTTGCAGTCACACATTCTGCCAGGCCTGCCTCCGCCAGTCTAGCACCAACACTCAGACTCTCTAAATGTCCACTTTGTCGACAGCTGTATTCACTTCCAGCTGAAGGATTTGGTGTTCTGCCAACCAACAGATTACTTTCAAGAATACTTGACAAACTCTCAGAACCTGGTATGTTTGCAGCATACATGTTTAATCAGTCTTTCAAGAGTTACCAGATTTTTTGGAGTTGTTTCTAACAGTATAGTATTTACCTTGAAAGGAACAATGAGACTGATTGTTACTGTTATCATCATCATCATTGTAAAAATCATTATACACAAGGTTCAGAAATATAAAATGCTGACGTGCTAAACAATAAGAGAATGACATTTACTGCGCAGACTGCAGCAATGTTTTGCGCAAAACAACTTGATGAAAATTTTCTCAGTAAAATCATATAAAAGTCTGGTTGAAGTCAGGCCAGATTAATTAGGTGTGGGTAGGGCTGAATTTATGTAGCAGTGAAAATACCAACTGCTACAGGCTCCATGTCTGTAGTAGCCCCAGGTCTTGAAGTTATTAATTATTATTAATTATTAGCCCAGAACTATTGATTATTTCTGTTACAAGATTACCCTCCTACAGCTGTCTAGTATAAACAGAAGAGCCAGTCGCTGGTAATGCAACATCAAATTCCACAATTCTGTTGAAAAGAATAAGAAAACATGTAAACTTAGCTATCAACAATTATCAAGAACAAAGACACTTTTACTCAGTAAGCACACTTATGTGGGGATGAAGGTCAACTGAACTGAGCAGAATGGTTCTTTTTTGTTCTAGGCCTGACCCCTTTGAAATGAATTGAGACTGCGGTGAAATGTGACTTGCAGAGGTGCATCAGTTGGTGTCGAGGCTACTGAATCCTGACGATCGGCAACACTGTGAAGTGATTGGAGTTGCTGAGCTTCATGGCCGATTGTACATTCTACAGAATAAGTCTAAATGCATCCACGTGAGTCTGGCTGACAAGCTGTTCTCCATGCTGAAAGATGTGCCACTGGATGCAGTAATCGAGCCAACAGATCTTGCAGCGTCGACGTCCGACAGCTGTCTCTACGTCACAGATGTTGGTGATATCGGGTGCATTTGGCGGGTTCTGGTAGAGGAACAGGTGACTGAAAGTGCGCTGGAATACGTTGAGTTGAAATTGGATGGAAGTGCTTTGGATCTGCAGAAATGCATGACAGCTGAGTCAGCCACTGTGGGGATGAACTCTGCACAAGGACGTGATGACGGACAAGTAGAACAGCTGAACAGCTCGGATATTGCCAGTGCAGCTTCAGTGACAGAAAATGTTACCAGCGTTGGTGAGAAACAGGTGGGGTCTAAAACACGGGATGAGGCAAACAAGTTGCCAGAGCCACTTATCAGTGGCATTGAGCAGCGTAAACAGACTGGCGTGAACCTTCAGGAATTAGGCCTAATTCACGTGAATAATGAAAGCATTGAAGCTGGTGCATTGAATATGGCCAACAAGACCAAGTCTGAGTCAGATAATTTAGTACAGAGGATGGAAGATGATCATGCAAAAGAGATGATTCAGAGTTTGTTGGAAAGAACTGGATTTTTAAAGAAGATTTCTGAGCGTGGAAATTCCCGTCCTTGTCTGCTCGAAGTCTCTCAACATTACACTGTGAAAAGGTTTCTGTTTAACTTTGATGCAATTTCTGTTTTTTGTTTGTTCAGTTCAACCGCTAACATTTTACTGTTTTGGTGAAGCCAGAATGGCATCTGGCTTGTAAGAATTCGTCCAGTAATTCACAGCCCAACAAAGGAAGTCTGGAGAAATTTGCTTAGACAAAAATCAGAAATGCTGCTCCAGTCTTTTAAATTGTTATGTGTCTGCAGAGATGGCAAGAAAATTGTTTAGGTTTTTCATCATGTAGTCAGTCATTTCATGTCAACTAGAGAGATATTAATCAGTTGAGTGTCTGTAGAATTGACACTGATTATTGGTTATGACTAAGGGCATGTGGTTGTAAGTCATTTACATAGCAGTTAAGGAGCAACAAGCTAACTTGGTAAACTATGTGCATATAAAACAGTTTTCTTTGAACACTAGTTATCAGAATTGTGATACCACAATGTGGCAACTTGTAATCTGTGTTTAATGATGAGGCCTAACTTATAACATTATTTTTCTTAAGTCAAAATACCTGTACTTTTGTTATTCTTACAGCGGAATAATATTACCATACAAGGTCAGTTAAGGGCATTTTGTATGTCATATCTTATTGCCCGCTTTGACTGAGTTTTTTTTAAACAAATTTTTTAATTCACTGCATGTTGCACCAGAGGTCATTTTTTGAATTGCGCAAACATTTTAACAGCTTGGAGCAAAAAGTTACTTATTGACGAGAATCGCCTTATTGTTTCTATCGATTTTAGCTCACTGCATTGTTTCAGAAGATGACTGCATGCCATTGATTATTAGTAGGGTCCACAGTTTTCCGTGGGCCACGGAATTTCGAGCTGAGCCGCGGAATTTGCCTTTTTCCACGGAATTTTGATATTGCTGCGGAATTTTGCAGAAGTTGAGAAATGACCGATGATTAGTACAATCGTCGGCTTGATAACTTAATTAGACTAAATATATCACGAAAAAAATCAAGCTGAACTGCCTAAAACTGCATGTCTACTAATAATTACCATCATAATAAAGCACTATCATAAATAAACACAATGCAACTAATTGACAAATTGCACTTTTGAAAAAAATCAATAATTTTCTTTGTATGTTGCTATCATAACTGAACACCATGCCAGCCTCCAAAAACTGAAGTTTTTTAAACAAAATAGACCATAGTTCATGCACAAACAGAAGGCTGTGGTAAGTCGTGGAGTTTGGACAAATTTGCCGTGATGAGCCATGGAATTTTGCGAACTGGCCCGCAGAATTAGGTAAAATTTTCCACGCAAAACTGTGGGCCCTAATTATTAGCCTACTCACCTGAACCAGTTAGTTACAGTTATACTCACTTTTCTAATTGCTACTTTTTCTGTAATCTTTTTCACATTTCAATTATTTAATATGCTGAGTTATTTTAGGTTTGAGGCCAAATTGAGGGTAGTTTTTGGTGCAACTTGTATGCATGGCACATCCTGCAGATTTGCTTCTTATAACCACTTATTTCATGTATTAATTTTGCTGCAAAAGAGATGATAACTGTCCGCTGTCTTGGTAACTGTTAGGTGGGTGGAAGGAGTGAGGGCGAATGCGCTGTCAGTAGGAGCTGATGGTCAAGTGATTCTGGTCACTGAGAATGGTCATCTGGTCATTTATGGCATTGACGGTCAGTTAATCGTTGACCATTCGCTACCAGAATATGTTCAGAAGCCTCGACACGCTGTATTCAGCTCGACATCTGGGACGTTTGTCGTCAGCCATAGTTCCATCGATGGTGCTATGCACAGGTCAGTAGTGTATAGCTCTGTCAGAAACGCATCACACAACTTACTTGCCATGTGAGATCACACAGTTAGTAGTAGCAGTACCAGAAGTAGATGGTGTAATAGTGGTGGTGGGAATATTAGTCGTCGTTGTTGTTGTCGTGTGACAGAGTGAGTGAGCTGGTCATCGACCTCATCACCTCACGTCTGCATGTCTGCCGCAGCTACAGCAGTGTTCACTGGCCTCGGCATTTGTCGGTCACACAACACGGCTGGGTGTTTGTGGCTGACTGTGGCAGTGACCGTGTCTTGCTGCTCGACGACAAACTACGACTCCGCCATGTCATGCTGTCATCAGAATGCGATGATGTCAAACAGCCTTGGCGGCTCTGTTTTGTACCAGAGACTGGCTTTCTGGCTGTAGGCTCGGTCACAGGGAATGTCGCACTGTACTTTGTCGGTGGAAAAACAACGAGAAACAGCTGAATTATTACACCATGGAGCAAATGCTATGTCTTAAAAGTAAGGGGGATTGTTTTCAGCCGTTGAAGGGGGAAATTGGTACAATTTAGGGCCCAAGTTACGTCATCTTTCACTTTAGCTTGAATTGCATTTCTCAGCCCCAGCATGTCCCAAATTGGTGGCAGACGTGGCTTTGCTCTACATGAAAGACAGGAAAGGTAGGGAGGGACAGGGTGAACGTAATGCTCAAACGGGGTGGGGGCTGATGCCCAGGGCTAAATTACTGTAATTCAGACAATTTAGGAGCCTTTGAGTCTTCATCTGGGAAAGGTGTTCATTTCAAGTGGTTAAAATTTTACCACATCACTGTTGACAGTTTTTTTACTGTTTCTAGTTAATGTGCTACAGACTTGTGGATGTATTCATGTTTTATTGTTCCCAATGAGGTAATCCATCAGCAGCTTATCTAGGCTTCAGCCAAGGGGGTGAAATATTCCCCTTGCCCCTCCCCCTTGCCTTAAAAGTAGGACCCCTTGAATCCAGCCAGGGAGCCTGGGGGAGCGCTGTGAGCTCCCCCAGCAAGGTCTGGGGTGGAAACCCAGCCAAAATCGAACTTGGTGCATTTTAGCCTTAAAATATAACATCTGATGGCAATAACTTTAATAATTTTCCTGATACACAAACTTTTTAATTAGCAGTTCAGCACAGCATATAAAGTGTTTACCGGTACTTATGCATAGGGGTTCAAGGGTGGGGTACGGCCGCACATCCGCCCCCCTCCCTCTTGGATCTGCCACTGTAATCCATGCTGTGAATTTTCATGCTGTTTGCCAATTTTTCTCCATGCATCTGTATTATGTTTGGTTACTGAGTTGTAACAACTACTGACTGCTGCTGATGTTGTACAGAAAAAATAATATGACCGCATATTTTGTCACTTTTGTTCCACTGTTGCCATGGTGATACATACAGACAGGCAAAGTGACCACGTGAGAACAAAATTAAGTAACTTACTGGAAATAGCCATTTTTAGTTCAGAAATTAACTGTGTCGGACAGTTGGTCTGTGTCCATTAATTTTGAAATTAGCTGAGTATTTCAGTTAGTCCTCAGTTATGCTGACAGCAAAAAATGTTTCAAACTTTTTCATGAGAGTTGATCAACAACGATCGGTCTGGATTTACATTACAAAGTGCACCAGCCAACTGCACTGCACTAAATGATAGATCACAAAGGTAGACCAATATACAAGGGCTAATGTGCAAATTTAATTAATTCAGTTGGAACAGAGAAGACACACCAATGCATATAGCATGTCAGAGGCACTGACTGATCAACTACAGCTGAAAGAATACGTTAACAATGAGCAGAATACAAAAAGCAAGAGCATTTTGTACACATTCTGCAGTACATTGCAATAGCTAACATATACACAGCAACACTGAATACAGACGAACAGCGGACAAAACAATCGAAGAAAATCTGCAAACCTGATTGTCATTTACACTAGGGACAAACTTAGCATACGACACACTTGTCCATTATGACAACCGTATGCACCAGCTTACCCTTGCTATGACCATATTTTATTCTTACACTTATGAGCAAATCTAATTTCACCAAAATAAACAGAATGTTTCTTTAAAATTCCACTAGTGATTTCACACCATTAGCTGGGCAATAGGAAAGGGTATACAGTGTGAAAAGACCTAATACAGCATGATTCTCCAAAAGTTTTCCTCTAAGAGTGCAGTAGCATTAAAATGTTTGCTTGTCATAACTGTGGTAATATAAAAAAAATGAAAGTACTGCAAGTTATTCTGAAGCAAGGGTATATCACAGGAAGAATTAAAATGAATGTTGAATGAATTTACAGAAACTAAAATCAGTTAATCTTAATAATATCAACACATTTCCAATTCCAAGCACCACCGAGCACTGATTCTGACACAATCAAACAATACAACTCGATGCACAAAAACAACAGGTTATTTGCTTTTTATGGCACAAGAAACAAAATGCATAACTACAAACGAAAAACGACTAGCGCAAGAATTAAATCCAGAAAGTAGGCCACAACTACAACTACGAAGACAGTCCGATGGGCACCAAGTCTGGTAAAAATGGAAACAATTTGATGAACCAGAGAATTTTAACCACAAAATAGATGCAGTGATGGTAAAGAAGAAGATAGGCACGAGGAAAGTGATGTGCAAAACGATCACAACAAAAATAAAGTGCAAACTTGAATGAGAAGTGCAGTCATTCGTATCAAAACAACCAGAGAAATGGCTTAAACGTAAAATCTGTTATTGGTCTAATACAGATGAGGGGCAAGAGAAGCCAGGTAACAAAAAGAAAATTCGGTGAGAGAGGGAACTTCACTTGAATGACGATACGATTGCAAAGCTCCTTGGCTTTAAATATCCATATCTCTGCAATCCAGTGTCTACCAAGTCTCAATTTGAAACATCTCAGACGTTGCTTGTATGAACAGTACATCAATTCATTTGAAAACAGTATAAACATGTGACAGGATATTGTGGCTTTAAGAATATCATAAGAATTAATCTGCCAGCACTCGACAAATTTTTGCAAATTCTGGAGTCCAATAACTTAACAGTAATCAAGTAACAACTGGCTCTTTCAAAACAGAGGCACAACACAAGATGACTTCAGAAATTACTGATAACAACAGATATAGCAACTATACTAAACAACAGAGTGCAGTGACCTTAATAACATTAACTCATACTAAAGTAACTAACAGGGATGTTAACGAGGCCAGGTGAGTATGAGGCTAAGGCCTGATACTACTAGACCAAGCCCCAAAAATATTTCCGAGGCCGAGGACATAATGTATGAGGTAAGGCTAGACATGTTAGAGAACAACCCCTTGTGTATGAAGTATGAACATCAAGATGAAGATTTGTCTCAACTTCTCAAGTTCAAACTTCAGTCCTAGCAGTCATTGCAGTTCAGAAACACAAGTTCTTCAACTAAATCATCTGACATGCAAGCACAGTTTGGTTTCATAATGAGTCCGTTCTGGGAAAACAGGTCACTACTCCGAAGGGGCAGTAGTCCGAATTTTGTCTGCAATTTGAAACCCCAATGGTCTGGGCACAAATGCATCTCTTACATCGCTGGGAGTCCAGTCGACATTTTTTACTTCACTAACATACAATAGATGGGTGTGAACAAAAATTTTGCAACTAACAAGAAAGTAATCAACGCGCGTAATGTGGCCCCAAGAAAATCACATTAAATTATCTAGCATGCGCAACGAGGAGTGTTGTGTAAACATTTTAAATTTAAAGTTTGTTACTAGTGGACCAAAGTTACATTTTTGCATACAACATGGTAGGCGTTCTACTTGATTACTTGCATTCCCGCTTATTAGTAGCCTATCTTGATCTTTACGCACTTCCGCAGATGTCATGATCGAAGTCAGAATTTCATGCCAAATTTTGCATCATTTAGTTCCCAACTTTTTTCTGATGGGAGGGCTCATGGAATATTGTAATGGAAATTACAAAACTGCACCACAGTCTCAGACATAATAAATTCGTAAACCTTTTCTATTAATTCAAAATAGGCCACTCTGAGCAAAAGCACCAAATGAGAGAGGCAGAGAAAATTCGCAATCATTAGCCAATAAGTCGTCGTATCTCAGAAACGGTGCCAGATAGAGCCAACGTTACTGTTAATCACTAATACAAAGTCGTTCATGTGCTGTTAATTGGCACTGAAAGCAATGACTTTGGATTACCTTGAACAACATTTAAGGGTTAGATTGAGTTTTTGCATTTTCAGCCTATGGTACACATTTCTAGAGCTAATGGCGTCGAAATTACTAGAGATAAATCGGACAATGTGCATACGAAATTTTTAGCATCCAATGTACATTTCAACTATCTGAGTTTTGACCTTCTAGGTTCAAGGAGTCTTCTGTATGGAGGCCTCAAATTTGGGTACTTCTTCAAGGGAGGCAGACTCTACTCCGACACTGGACACTCCACAGTCAGAGCTTGCTGTTCGAAGCAATCTATCGGTCGATCTCCTAAATTAATACCCAAACGCCCACCTCACAGGACACTTATTTGGAGTACAAAGTGCGATGATACAAACAAAAGGACAGACAGACAGACAAATGGTTTTTACAGTACGGAGGTCATAGAGATGGAATAGAGTACTGTACCCCTCCTTCAAGATGCATTATTATTTTATTGCATGCTGAGCAGTGAGCACTAGATGCCTAGTTGGCAGAACCAATGACGTCGAGCATCACGTGAGATTTGCTCAAACTACTTGCTAACTTTTACTTTATGTCATTGCATTCAAACTGATTCGTTGAGTGTCATTTCTTACTCACTTCTTACACTACATTGTACTTTTCATTTGATAAAGATTTGTTTTGATATTCAATTAATTTTTAAAATTTGCATTATTTTGCTTTCTTTCTCTTTAATTACTGTTATTTCAATTACTTTCATTCACAGTAGTCTACTCGTGGTTCAGTGAATAAGGAGAAAGTGGACTGGGTGACTGGATGATGCTTGTTTATGTCAAGACCGTTGAAAATCCAAACTGCTGAGAAAATTCGGACTACTGCCCCTTCGGACTAGTGACCCTTCAGACTAGTGAACTGTCGCCAACACACTTTACTGTAGCTGAGCTGGCTGGCACACCGAGAATGCACTCAATCACTCCTTTATACTAGTCTGGTACTGCCACACAGACCTCAAACCCTTATGTAAAAAAACGTAAACGAAAAGTCCTTCCCGAGCCTTACGGCCCATAGGGCGGCACTGACCTCCATTTCCTAAGGCCCTCGGCCGGACACTAGTTTTTACACTGTGAAACCACGGATACGGGGCCAGTGTATCGCACGGTGTGCCTGTTTACATCCCAGCGGTGAAGCCAGTACCAAATTATACTGCTTGGTGACACAGCCCTTAACATCCCTACTAACTACTATACTGCACAAAAACCCTTCCAATAACCAAATATTTACCAATGACATTCATCATAATGGTGCTAAACAAGAATGGCATGACAAAATGCTGATCATGTAGCATTAATTAAAATGACAACAAAACACAACTGTTAATAAGCAGCCACTAGTTCTGTGCCATTATACCGACTATCACATCGATCGCAATTAGTCACTGCACAATGGAAGACGTTCACAAAGTCGTAAAAAAACACGAGAACACAAATATAAAAATATAAGTAGGTATCGTTAGTCCAAAGGAAAAACATTTTTTGACTGTTAAGTTAATTTCAGGTACACAAAACTAATTCTGATCAGAATTAATTTAATATGTTATTACCCCCTTGTTACCGTTTGTAATTCAGATGTCTAATGGCTTAGTAACTTGACATAGTTATCAGGGTACAGGCCAACACGACCGTCTTTGCGTCCAGTGCACCATCCTTGGTCGTCGCGATCTCGCAACTTTTCAAAGTACTCGCCTGAAATAGCATAAACAAAAACTCCATCCTGAACCATAAAACCCATAAGGTGATGCTGATCACAAGGTATCCTTAGCCCTCAGCCAGACAACAGCTTACAGTAGGAGACCATGACTAATGCACAATTCGGTTTGTCTGTTTATGGCTCAGCTATTGCAGGTACTCATTGTGCTTACCCAGGGAGGGATAGCCAGGCTGAGTTAACGTGGATGGCTAAGGTGAAATTGCATCTGCAGAGAAAAATCTTCCAATTTGTTTTTCAAAAAAATATGCGAGACAAATCACTCTGTCTTGAAAATGTGAAAAGCCCATCACATCATTCTTGGTGCTCTGCATCATGAGTAACTGCGGTTCCAACATACTGTTTGTACTTTGGATTTCAAAAAGTACGTTAAGAAATTCCAAGTTCAAAAAGTTGATAGCATATTTTGCTCAAAATTGTACTACTAATGCTTAACAAATCATGGCTATAAGGGGGCATTCAAAAAGTTTTTCTATTCAATACGTTACACTGAAAATCTTTTCAAAATCTATATACCAATAAAATGCATATTTCTGTCGAACTCATGTGAGCTTAAGCGGATGTGACATTATTGTAACTTATGACGTCATAAAGTGTTTTACATCTGTTCTTCCAGCCAGGCTTTCACCACAGACTTGAGTCATTCATTGTTTGGATAGCGGACACCATGGAGAAAATTTTTCAAATTTAAAAAAAGATAATAGTTACCGTAAGTCAGGTCTTTGCTATAGGTAGGGTGATCTTATTGTACGAAGCTAGAGTCATGAACAGCTTGCTGAGTAATTAAATCTTGGGGACTAGATTAAAGTGCCAAATTTAGGGAAAGATCTGTGGGGCTTGCTCTTACGCCCCTGCACATAAGGGCTCCCCAGGTCGTACATTGCAAACCTTGTATAACCTTTCACAAAGACGATGGATATCACTAACTGTTAACTTTTAATAATTTATTGGCAGAAGCATTCAGATTTCAGTTACTAAATATTTATAATTACAAATGAGAAATTTATGGACGTAATTGTCAGGGCTTTTGTAATATCACATGTCCCAGGGTCTCATATTGGAAAATCCGGCTGTAGGCTGGAGAAATGATGTGCAACAGCTAGCCTAATTATACACTGTTTGCGGTAGCCCTACAAATTGTTCATGTTTAACGCTCTATGACATCATATATTACATTACAATAACGTCACATCTGCTTTAGGCTCATACATGTTCGGAAGAACTATACGTTTTGGATTTTTAAAATGTATAATAATGTATAATCGTAAAATGTATAATTTTTAATACGTATAGATTTTTAAAAGTTTTTCAGTCTAACATATCAACTTGCAAAACTTTTTCAATGCCCCTCGTAATGTTGCTAAGAAGATGTGTGACTCTACTGGCTTCACTTTTTTCTGACACTGTGTACAGCTGATCTTATTCAGTCGCACAGGAGAGTTTTCCAGCGTTCCTCCATCACATGAAACTGGTCACACAATATCAATTCAGGCAAGCTTAAATATGAACGCAAGCTCTAAAACTTTGTTACAACATATATGCAAAGTGGCAAGGTACCATGCTGACTTGTTTGGCAACGATGAATCAGTAACGATCATGTATGTATTAAAAACAAATAATATACCAAGAGACTGATACTTGAAATGCTTGACTAAATGCAAAATCCAGTAACTACTAGTTAGTCTCTTTCATGTGTGACAAAATTATGTACTTGTTCAAACCAAATTCTGAAATAACTTAGCTAAAAATCTTAAACATACAATTCTGACATACCTTGTTTGAAAGACAATTCATCATCCTCCTGACCCACGTAGTCATACAATGCTTCAACAGGCACTCCAGCTACGTTACTGAAATCTTCTTCTTCTTCGTCTTCGTCATCAAATGGATTAGCGCCAGCACTGCACAGCAAAACATCCAAACAGCAGCTCATTAATGCAAGAGGTAACTAGCTAACATGGTTGCTAGAATGGGTAACAGGTGAAATAAGAGAAACAACAACAGCATTTGTTGGTTAGTTGATCTGATTGGCAACAAGAATGTAGCAATAAGAATAACATAAGCACTATTGCTGCCAACCACCAAAGCTTGTCCACGATAGCTAGCAATTAACTGTAAAAAATAAAACTATAAAAATTGTTCACAGACATCAAAAAAATAAATACGTAAACAAAGCAAGCATTTCTCATCAGCCACAAATAAACAGCAACATTGTTGCTAGTAATAAATAAAAAAAAAACAGAAAATGCAAGAGAATAGAAACTAGAAGACTGCGTTGGTCCAATGCCAAACTACTGTGTGGCTCTCCATGACTTTGACCATTTGAGGTAAAAATTGACACATTAGCTACTCATGCCCTGGGGAACATTCACATCAATTTTGGCTTTTTCTACACCTTTCTGTTTTTAGTTAGGAGCCTGTATGAACAGACAAATGGACTGACCGATAAATGAACTAGAAGGCACTCAAAAGAGTGCGTATCTTCGCCAAGTGAAATGATTTAAACATTATTACTACTACTACTACTACAACACCTACAACTACTACTGCACCTACAGCTACAACTACACCCTACAACAAAGAAAGGGAAGGGAGAAGAAACAGCTGCTTCACTGCAGGGAAAAATCAAGGAAAAGTAATAGCCGGCATTGCTGATTGTGCAGCTGTTGGTGCAATGACATCATTGCTATTATGAGTCATCATGTACACAGAACGACGCAAACACGGAAGGACAAAAACGACCAATCTCTTAATCTCCTCCAATGTTCACTACATTCACCTTGGTGGAGATAAATAGATGCATAGTGCAGCCAATTACAACAGTCATAAAATAAGACAGCAACAAGGATGGAGAGTGCATCGTTATCAGATAAAAATTTGTCAATTTATAACTTAACCTTGTAATCCAGAACCTATCATACCACAGACAGCAAGCATACCACTGCAGGTAAATATAACACCAAAAACGAAAATAGAAAAAAATACTACATCAAGTGGCAAAATCAGAATATAAAAAAACCAAAAGACAAATCAAAAACATATCAGTAAATCAAAAACATATCAGTACGCTGTATTTGCGGTGGTCTTTGTTGATGGCAAAGGTGGGCGAGATGGAGGCTTGATAGAGGTTGCAGCAGCAGCAGCAGCAGCGACTGTGTCTGTGGACTGTACTGTAGCACTAGTAGTTGATGTGATGCTAGCGGCTGGCTTAACAACATCCGACCCCACGGACACATCATCATCATCAGCATCATCATCGTCACCGAAGGGGTTCAGTCGGACGTCGTAAGAATCTTTCCTGTTCATGACGCCAGGCACCGCAGTCTTCAGAAGTGCTTTTATACATTATATCGACTAAAGTCAAAAAAAGAAAAAAGTCCACTACTTGATACAGCGCTGCTTGCACGAGTCAAACCCATGACCAGAAGCACTCACCAAGCTCGGAAGTGGCAGCTGATCCCCATACAAGTGCTAATGATGCTGCAGCACATTATGTGGCCATCTTCATTGCCAACACCAGCGAGAAGTTGGACTCAAAATGCAGTACCACCCAATTAGCCAAATTAGGCATTCACCTTGTAGCCTTAAACTCATATTCACTGCCCATCCCACTGAGGTTAGCAGGCTGAACTGACCCAAATGGGTTAGCAACTTGTTTAAGAATGCTTGCAATTAAATATCATAAGACCACTTGCATTTATTAGTCCAAAACTAAAACTTATAACTTCAGGGTATAATACACAATAAACAATAAACATGCGGACAACTGAACAAATCAAACAGTGGGTCTTCTAGAAACAACAATAATGAGTAACATGCCACTTCTATTGTTACAAATAGCATTCACATCTACATTGGACTCAAAAAAACTGCAGTAGTTTATGTTCTGACAAATTCAGACAGACTTGAACAAATCTCTCCTTGTAAAAACTCTGTGCACTGGCTGGTACCATAATAATCAAATTGATCTACATATTCCATAGTTATGTCAAAATGGAAATAGAAAAGTCTTGTCTTAGGAGCCAAAACTGTTGTTACGAGCAAGATGGTGTCAGCCTATCATCATAAGAGTCAGTAGAGTGATTATGAAAGTTGTCGAAACTGAATGTACATAATATAACAAAATGCTATTTTGGATTCAAAGCACTGACTAAGGCCCACGGCACACGACCCAAATTCTGGTACCAGAAATTTTGCTCGTCTGCCATGCATTCTGGTACCAGATTGTTCTGGTACCAAAAACTTGGGCCAAGCAGAACATGTTCTATTCCTCACCAGAAACTTGGGATCATGTGACTTAGATGCACCGCTGCCACTGGCCACTAAGATGCACCTACATCATTATGCAGCACATAATCTGCAATTTAAATGGTGCTACTTATTTATTCTCTAATGATTACTGCGTTAATTTTTACCACGACTTTTAATGCATTTATTGGTAGAGTGAACATCAGAAAATGAAGTTTAAATTATGCTTCTCGACTGCATTTAACTGCCACCAAGCGAATAAGTGCAATAAAGCTAAACCAGCGTAATTACAACGCGAAATGAGTTTCCGTACAACACTAAATAACCCATTATGCCTTGCGAGTGGAGGCAGCGTCCTGGTAAATGTTGCCATAGCAACGAATCATATCATATCGGCTATCAACTGTCAATACAAAAGCATCTATATTCCATTTCATTTATTCACTAAACACTTGAACACTATTCAGTGTAAACTTTTGATTAGTATTGATTAATAACGATTGATCGCCGTGATTGGAATCTTATTTAAAAGTGGGACTTTTAACTGTTGAAGTGAACAACTAAATTGGAGAACTGGCACCAGTTTCTGGTGCCAGTTTCTAGCATCTGGTGTGAAAAACTTGGACCAAGTTTCTGGTGACCAGAAGCTGGTCACCAGAAAATTAGATCGTGCGTCATGGAACTAAGTTTAACATGAAAATACATTCCTTTGTTTATTAACTGACAACACGGATAGCGAGACCTCATAATCATAACATTTGATCCTCAGTAAATACTCAGTGTTTTATAGTCTAAATCGAATAAACTGAACAATATTCAAAATTTATGATGAAGCTCAGCTCTTAATCTCAGTCAATGGCTGTGTTATCAGCTGATTCTACTAATATAATGTGACAGGTTAAAATAACAAATGGTGGTGAAAAAATCATGAGACAATCAAATAGCAGCACAATTTTAACTGTTCGCTGCACAGATCACAAACCACATGCACATTGCCTACGGCTAGATGGCTACTACTGCACTGCATAATTGTAAGTCCGAGAAAATAAAACCATGAAACACCAACAACGTCAAAATAAGTATGTCTGACAACAAACAACAAAAAATCATCCCAGACCTCTCTGCATTGACGGGCCGTGACGGTGCAGCATGAGATGTTGTGCTAACAGTGGGTGGCACATCTCGTGCTGCAACATGTGTTGGCTCGCGTGCTGTGATTTGCACCGGCGCAACTTTAACGACTCCACCGTTTCTGTCTCCAGCAGCATGTGTGCTCGTATCACTCGATTCTCCCCCAGTCACGTACATGCTGCGGCCCTTCTCTTTACGTGAAACTGTTGCCGCCGGTTCCGCAGAGAATTCCTATCGTAAGCAAGCACCAGAAACTATCAAGGACATATGTTAATGAACGTAGGTAAAGGCCATAGTATCAGCAAATTCAGTATATTGGTTAGCAAATGTAAAAGATGAGATGCACACATATGAAGATATTCATGGCATTTTGTCAAATACAAAAAAGACAAACCAAAACAGTGCAACTCACTAGATGTAAGTAAAACCTTAAAGGTCACAAAAAGCAATGGACAACAACTTACACTAAAATCAAAGTCATACTGCAACTACTCCATCTGAGGATAAACTGAAACAAAAGCAATCTAACAAGAAATAACAAAATGCACAACCAAACAGCAAAACGGGCTCTATGTTACTAGCATTAATTACTGTCATACCTCAAAGGTAGGCCACAACATCGGCATTTCAATCCCATGATTCTGAGACCACCATTTGAGATCCTTGCTTGCATCGGACATGTTGATTGTCTGGCGAAGCTGAGCATAGATTCTTGGCAGCCTATGTCCACACATCTGTGCATCTCAAGACAACTACAGTGCTACTACAGTGTGGTACAGGTAATGACAGAACCAAAATGCTTTAGATTCCAGTAATCTGCATGTAAATTATCTATAATATTTGTCTGCTACCAAAAGTTACAAAAAGCAAGTAAAAAAGATACAGCATGATTAGCTAGTTTGTCTGAAGACGTAGACTGTACAGCGACCCACCAGCGTTCAAGCAAAATGTCTAATATGATAGTGAACACTAATGTTATTCATTAATAATTATAATAAAAACACAGCTTGCTGACATTAATAATACATATATCATTAGTAAAAAATGATCAAATGTAGAATGCATATTCTGGAATATAAATATTGCATGATGAATTTGTATAAAAACAAGAAATAAAATTTCTGAAAAATACTCATTGCTGCGGCTAATGTCCAGGCATCCATGAATCCCAATGAGGATATCCTTGAAAAATCGCAGCCTCTTTTCTTCAAAGTCTTGTGTTCTTGCAAACACTTCAGTCATATCATCGACGTATGTCGAGTTGTACTTGTGCAAGACTGCTAACGCTTCTTCATACTTATCTTTTGTATTTTCCACATCTTTTCGACATTTGTCGACACGATCTTGTAGTTTCTTTGCCTATCCATAACAACATACAATAAGAAACCTTTTTTGTAATCAGACTGCAATCACACTAAAAGCAAATATTACTAGAGCTGTCAAAGCATGTGTTAATTTTTTTAATGCATTAATCAATGCATTATCAATGCACCCAAGCACATAGTGAGGGAGAGTAGGGGGGGAAGTTACTCCGGGTGCCACGACGTTTGAGGGCCCCGCCTGACGTAATCGCTAACAGAGAAATCTATTAGCCTGTCATATACAGGGTGGTCCAAAAAAATGGCACAAAGTTAATGACACCATAATTTTGCAACCGTACATCATAGTCATACGGTTTTCAGCAAAATGTTCCGAAAGAAATTCTTTACATGACTAAAGTCAATATTTGAATACAGCAGTTAAATATTCTTTGTTATTGCCGCTGGCAATTGAACTATGCAAAAACACTATTACCCTTGACACTGCGATCCATAAAAACGTGCTACTTTTATTTTTTCAATAGCTCACTGAAACATTTACTGATTTTAATAATTTTTGGCATGCGACATTAAAAAGAAACTTGACGTAAATGTCTGCAGTTTTGGCCACCTCGCCCTAAGGTTGTCGCTACACTACCTTGTAAAATGCAGAAGTCATAGTTTGACCATTGACAACAATGAATTCATACTGGGCAGTGCATGCGTCAGCTCAGAACATTACTGAGACCACAAAATCATTGAAAGTCTGTTGCTTCGTCTTTATTTTAAAATTCTAAGTCGACAAACTAAATTGATACATCAACAGCAAGTGGGCTGCTTGAGTCATGCAGTTACTGAACGTGCTGTTGGCAAATGGTGTCAACGTCTACCGCTTGCGTTTGTGCTGCAGAAGGACATTTTGAGCACATGCTAAAACGAAGATAATGTGATGTAACACGTGTAATTTTTTGAGTGATAATAATAACTGCTAATTGCATTTGTCACTATTCAGTTTATAATTTCTGAGCCTACGCATACGCTACCCGATAGGAATTCATTGTCGTCAGTGGCCAAACAGTGATTTCTGCATTTCACACGGTAGTGTAGTGACAACGTTAAGGTCAGGTGGCCAAAACTACAGACCTTTGCGTCAAGTTTATTCTTAATGTTGCATGCCAAAAATTATTGAAATCAGCCAATATTTCACGGAGCTATTGAAAAAATAATAGTGGCAAGTTTTTATGGACCAAGGTACATTGAAGGTAATTCTGTTTTTCAATAGTTCACTTGCCAGAGGCAAAACAACGAATATTTAATCGCTGTATTTAAACACTGACTTTGATCATGTAAAGAATTTATTTCAGAACATTTTGCTGAAAACCGCATGACTCTGTGATGTACGGATGCAAAATTATGGTGCCATAAACTTTGTGCCGTTTTTTTGGACCACCCTGTAAATAATTATTTATTCTCAGTAGTGATGTAACGGCAACTATACAGTTTAGTTACTTGAATTCATTCGACTGTCAAATAACTGCAAATAACGAAATATTAAAACTTTTGTTTATCAGAATTTAGCAAAAATTAATAAATTTACGCATATGCATTAATTTTTTTAATGCGCGCTAATTTATTAATGCATTAACACATTAATTAATGCATTAATTTGACAGCTCTAAATATTACATGTATTTCAACCAACAAACCTGCTGTCTAAACAAATTACTAATTTACAAAAATCCTGTAATTTAATTATATGTACTCAAACAATTTGAAATACATTTAACCACACTCATCAAATGCTGTCAGATACAGTTAAATCAAAACCTGCTCTGGATTTGCTGCAGACTCTGCATTCAGCTGTGTAGTGGCACTCTTCTCCAGTTTACATGCACCATGGTAGTCCTTTCGACACTTCTGTACTTTTGCTAATTTCTTAGCCCATGGCTTCTGTGCCTGAAATCAGGTAAGTAACACAAAAATACATTTTATATGACTTAATATAATGACAGAAATGGTTCAAGAACAACACATTTGAGGTGAAGGACAATTGAAGTCACAGTATATGCAAACGTATGTCAGACACAGCCGAGTTCAACACAATTTCAGCATTGTAATTATGAAGCCATCTATGAAGCCTGTTCATCAAGTAATCACAATTGGCTGTAGCATTTAAGAGGACACATTCAATTTCTTTGTCCTCGATGACTGTCCTTGACCCTCAGGCCCTCAGGGACACTCAGAACAATCCCCAAGGATCAATCCCTGCATAACAATAACACATGTGAACCAATAAAAAGAGCCTGACTACCTTCCGAAACTCGTCTTCGAAGGCTTTGGCCTCTTTGCATCCACCAACCATTTGTTTCTTGTATGTATCATGTTTCCACTTCTTAACATCACTCTGCACTTCTGCCAACTTGGCTCGCACACTGTTGCGTAGATCAGCTAAAGACTCGGCTTCGTTCAGAGATCCAAGAAGAATGGCCTTGTTTGTCCCATACTCTGGACCTGTAGTAACATTATGTAACAAACAAATAACACCGTTTTCCAAAGAAACTTCACAATAAGGCATGAAACATGATCACAAAATATCAAAAATAGAGTTCTCTCAGCATCACTAAACAGAGTCAGAAATCAAGAATATCAGTACAATTACATGAAATGAACATTAACATCACGCAACCACATAACAGTAAGTCAAAAGTAAAGGCACTGTACATTCCTTAATTTGTATTAAGTTTAAATTAGTTATTCTAACTAACGTCAACGTGCCACTTGGCTGTCATATTGCAAATAAAACTCAAGAGATTTTTGCTACATTGCACTTGTTTATTAGAAAATGCATACAATGTAAAAAATGTACTTAATTTATACTTTTGCTGCAACAACAAAAAACACAATATTCAAACACTGAAATAATGTAATAGAAAAATTCATACACAAATGAAACCAAACCTTTCTCGATGGCTTCATTCCATTTTTTGCTCCAAGCCTGTAGTTTTTTAGCATAGTCGTGTTCTATCTCGGCACGCTCGGCTATCATGCGTGACAGTTCATGGCACATGTGAAGACCATCGTCGACTCGCTTTACCGTGCGTCGAAACTGATCAATTTCCCAGAAGCTGTCAGTTGCAGCAGCTTCCACTTCATCAACAACTGACATCACAGTCTGCTTCAAATGAAAGCAATAAACCACAGTACACCTATCAAATGTTTCAAGTATAAAAATCAGACCTAAACTTTCTATAGCTCTAAATAAGAATGCTGTTTACAGAGATTTCATGCAAGTTTTGGCTACTGACTGCAAAATGGCAAAAATGTGAGGGTGCAGATCTGTTGATGCTGGTGCAATTCCTATTCAATCTCAATCATACAAATACTTCAGTAATCATCAAATGGTAGGCTATTATAAAAAACAGGTTATTTCTAAGCAAACACACATCCATCAAAATTACATGACTGGTTAAACCATTTATCACTCTTGCAAAATAGACTCCCAGGCTTAGAGTCAGACAGCCTAATACTAAAGCCTTTCAATGAATCTGAGATCTGAGCGGTGCATAACAAAGTTAGGTAGGGATGCTGGTTATATCCGAATATGTTATTGCTATTTTGCCTAAAACCCACATATCGCATATTTTTCCGTATATAATGGCATTTTCAAAATCGCTTATGCCACATATGCCGCATATCCAAAAATTTGCATATACATCGCACATATGCCACATATTTCCGCATATGCGATCACATTTTTCAGCATTTTTGTTGTCCAGCTTTGTTTTAAATATTTTTGATGGCAAACGATTACCGGTATTTACAATTAAAAGTAGAGGCACTGTATATGCCGGAAATATGCCGGAAATATGAGGAAAAATATGCCGCATATATGCGACATATGCAGCACATATACGCCGCATATTTCGCAAAATTCCGCATATTTTCCGGCATATTTTGCCTCAAAAAGTTCCGCATATTTTAAGAAAATTCTCCGCTATAAACCAGCATCCCTAGTTAGGGGTCAGAGGGAACAGAACTACGGTAGTAGACATGGAGTCAACAAAAATTAACTTTAAACAGCAATCAAAAAAAGAAAAGTATACAAAGCAGTCACGCACTGTTATATCACAATGAATCACACTGATTCAATATATATTTTATTACTGGACCAAATTATTATATTATATCAGCATTATTCGCAAGTCAACAAACAACCATCGAATATTTATTTTCATCGCACAGGTTGTTTATTTTTTTTTGCAACAACAGAAAAATTAATGGATGCAGGCTAAACCCATGAGTCGCGCACTCGCACTTAATGAGATTATGTATTTTTCTGTGTATGACACGAGTCACACGACCTCACGTTCGTCTTTTCTGTCTGTTGTTTATGTGTAACGTTTTGTATTGTGGTTTAACGATAGGTCGTAGTCGTACGAGGTCGGTAATCGATAAGCTACCGGTAATAAGCCTACCACTGCAGCAGTGCGCCGTTCTGCTAGACGATGAACCCCATGGGCAGCCGGCGATTGCTTTAAAGAACGATTATTAAGTGATACTAATTTTCATAAACAAAATAAATTACTGTTTATCAAAACGTCACTGTAACATCGGCAGTAACGTGGTAACCGGTTTTTGAAAATTAAATAGCATTTTTAGCTTAAACATTTTAATGCTGAAAAATCGGCAAGCGGTCATGTTAGAAAGTCTATAACTTTGTCATTTTTCAACAGAATCACATTTTACTTGGCAATTAGATGTAAAAGGTTTCACTAAATAAGTCTAAAGCTGTAAAATTTTACATTAAAATCCCAAACAGCGAAAAACTTTAGGGGGCTACTTTTTTGCCGCACCCTGTAGGCCTACCATTGGATAGGACGTACGATAGCGTGTAATTGACTGTCGGTAAACGAACTAACACTTTAGACCAAAATCGCGGTGACTTCCGATGACTAATTTGTACGAGGATACTGTGTTAGACCCGTCTTCCTGAATAGCTATATGGTGTCAAACAATGTTTGTGACCGGTCTGCCTACTGTATAGCCTACCACGTGTTGACGTGGTCATGCACTTTTTACGCGCTACAGCCATGCTGCAGGGCGTACTTGGCACAATGTATCATCTGTCTGTCTATCTGTCTGTCTGTCTGTCGTCTAGCTGTCACAGAATTTATTGTGGCTAGACGGTACGTCGTATGGGGTCGGCGATGGTGCGCAGTTGGATAGGGCGATGACGCCAACACAGCCTATAAAAAGTCGCCGATCCCCCTCTCCGTTCTTAGTTTTTTTTTGCCGGCGGCAACCGGAAGCGCAGATTTTTGGCTGACCGTAGGCCTACATACTTAAGTAACGGTCGAGCTATTGACATGGTTGTCGCCGGTCTGTTCGCCCACCCGTCATCTGTCACAGATGTATTGTGGCTAAACAGTTGGTCTTATGGGAAAACTTTCTACGCGAATAATTAGCCATGTGCTGCACAAAACTAAGCATGCAAAATTTTAGCGATGTAGTGCAAGAGAAACATTTTAAATTGGCGATTTAATAGAGAGATGGTAGGAAATTCAATGGAAAACTGGCTATATCTTGGAAACAGTGAGAGATACGGCCAAGGTTACTATTGATCGCAAATAGAAAATGGCATACGCCTTTTCAGATGAAGTGAAAATCATCGAATTTGGACTACCTTGAAGGTCGCTGACAACGAGTACGGTCGGCTATCCTAGAAACAGCTGGGCTTTTTGTTTTTTCTTTAGGCTTATAATAACCATGTCTCCATCCGCAGCAATTTGGCTGCAGTTTTCAGCAGAAAGTTTCAAGCTATCAGTGACCGTATCTTAGAAACGGTGAGAGATAGAGGCCTAGGTTGCTTTGCCGCCTAAATGGATTCAGGGTGTCGACATCTATGACGCAACTCGCGCCGTCTAGAACGGAAATACCGACAGCGCGACAGATCGACTTGCGTGGGTAGAGCATGAACGAATGCGTCGTAAAGTTAACCGCCAAAAAGAATGCGCATTCTAGAATGCACAGCGCTCACTGACAAAGTGCGACAACCAAAGAAATTCTGGAACACACTACCACTATTAGCCTATCGGGCGCATCGAAGTCCAAACCGCTGCACATTGACGACAAAGAAAGGTCATTGGCTTATTTTGCGGCACGATCATCACAAATGTATATAGTTACAAATCATATCATAACACCGTCCGAAACAACACGAGTAATTTGAGCAAAGCTCACTTGACGCGCGATAGCAGCGGTCCTGCCATCTGAGCAATCGTGTACAGCATGCAATAAAATAAACTAATAATGCATTTTGAAGGAGGAAATTTAAACTGTTAAAACTGGACGTTCTATGCTAAAAATTTCATAGATTTACGCAGGTTGTCCAGGTTCATCTCCAGCAATTTCGGCGCAATTCACTCTTGAAATGTGCATCACAGCCAAAAATTGCAAAAAACACTAAAATCCCCTATTGTTCAAGGTTCAAAGTTATGAAAGGCATAGATGTTAAAAACACTTATTTGCAAATAAAAAACATTAAAAAAATGTTTTTATGCTTTTATAAAACATTATAAAAACATTATAAAAAAACACTAAACTGCAAATGTTTCCAATCACTACTTTTTATTTTAGGCATTTTTTAAAATTTTATGTAACCGTGATTATGGTACATACTCAATATAAACTAAACAATCAAATGTCAGAACAAATACCAAGTATATTAGTCACGTTAACAGTTTTTAACACATCTGTAGCAATTTATTCTAACGATTCAACAAGAACAAAAAACGACATTAAAAAGCACACAAACATTAAAAAATATAAAAAAACATAACAAAATTTTTTTTAAAAAACATTGTAAAATTTTAAAAAAAACATAAAAAGCATGTTTATGATACTTTGATAAAAGACATAAAAATGTTTTTTACATCTATGATTAAAGGTCATCGATGTTGACACCATTTAAAAGTTCGGCACTTTTTCATAGTGTTGGTTATGATAAGCAGCATGTCTGTGCATATGCAACTGTTTTACGCTAGTCGAGCTATAATAGCGGTAAAATAAACACTTTTAGGGGGTACCCCTCTTTGATGCTTACTGCGCATATCTCCTTAAACCTAGAGGGTCAAAACTTAAATTGCTAAAATCTGAGTTTAATGATCTAAACGTGACGAGGAGCGACAGTCCGTGCTAACGGCCATCCGGCGCTGTGGTCCGCAGCAACGAGAGACACGTACGCCGGACATCAGCAAAACTTCGGCAGGCCGCGTGCATGTCGATGATCAGCAGTCCATGCCAACACTGTACGTACTCAACGCTGCCGCCGTAACCAAGCCGCACGCTGTCCAACATCTCACCGCCGATCTCATCGGATATAAAGTAGATATAGCCGTTATAACGGAAACACATCTCAAGAAGAAACACGACAGTCAGATGTTCGTTGTGGAC
>Ga0056128_1000337_pt1 | contig 39163 bp, 36 predicted proteins | sample WorMetLIZISLAND2_FD_71113 | JGI IMG/M metagenome (GOLD analysis project Ga0056128, IMG submission 71113) | Marine gutless worms symbiont microbial communities from Max Planck institute for Marine Microbiology, Germany - Olavius geniculatus... ... | reverse complement strand
TGCAGCCCACATGAAACTTAAGAAACAGGGTTACAACCACAAGCGAAGGCACCAAAAACATGACAGTAAAGAATGGAGAAAAGTATTACCATTCCTGGTAAACTTTAACAGTGTAGCAGAGCACTAACAGTTTATCCAGTGCACAAAAGTGTAGCAGCCCACAGCACCTCTTGAAAAAAGCCTCATGCTAAACAATGCATCAGACTGTTGGGCTTCTGGATGACCGCCGAGCAACAAAGATAAATGTGGCGCTGACCTGAAGTTGTTTGTTGAGGCGCTCATTCTTCTCCGCTGCTGTGAGTCGGTCCTCTTCAGGACGAGCCGCAAACTCATCGACTTCCAGATCATGAGCTGAATACCAACACACAACACCAGTGTACAGCAAGCACAGTCAATTCACACTCAGCACAAGCTGATCATACTCACTCGGGTCCTTCTCACCCACCTCCAGCTCATTAGTTGAACTTTCCTGTAGTTTTAGAGTTTCTGATGTTGTACACTCATGGATTCAGTCCTATCTCTAAGGCCAAACAGTCTGTACGCATGGGCGCATACTCATCACTGACGTCAGCCGTGACTTCAAGCTCCGTCTGTGTTCCCCAATGATCTGTCCTTGGGCCACTACTTTTTTCCATTTACACCTCTCCTCTATCTACCATTGCTGAGTCTCAGCAAGTATTTCAGCAGCAGTATGCAGATGCCATGCAGTTATATGTCTCCTTGTCAACACTTAACTATCACATCAAACTCACCACACTCGAGTCATGTCTTAGATCCCTTCATGTCTGGTTTTGTGACAATGGTATAGTCCTCAACCCAACCAAATCAGATGCCATTCTCTTTGGCACATCTCAGCGGTTAAAAACCATGTCTAGTCTCATTTCTGTTGATATAGCAGGCTCGGTAATTCAACTTTTAGATACTATCAAGATTCTTGGAGTTACTCTAGACTCTAGCCTTACAGTGGGCCCCTACACAAAGGCTTTATCTAAATCTTGTTTTTACCATTTATGATCTTTTAAGCAAATTTGTTCCTCTATGGATGATCCCATGGCCATCTCCGCTGCTTCCGCTGTGAAATCACCTCGTCTTGTTATGTCAACTCTGTGTTAGTTGGTTGCCCACAAAAACATATAGCAAGTCTACAGCGAGTGCAGCATGCACTTCTGAAGTTTTCATGCAGCAGTCCACTCGTTTATCTCCTCTCACATCCACCGACCTTCTAGAACAGCTTCATTGGCTTCCAATCAAATGGCAAATCAGGTTCAAGCTTGCTTCTTCTACTTATAAAGCTATACATACTGATAACTCACCTTATCTCGCTGATCTTCTACAACATCACAAATCTATAAGGTTCACACACTCATGTTCCAGCTATCTACTTGATGTTCTGCGTCATAAGTTATCTTCTGGTTCCCGTGCATCTTGGGTTTCCGCACCACAAGTATATAACTCCGTTCCTCTTCATATCCGTCAAGCTCAAACACTCAGCTCTTTCAGATGTCATCTTATTATTTTCAGTCTGCTTATCTTGACCCCTAGAGCTCATCTCTAATGCGCCCTGATTCTCTAGTAAGATTTTGGCACTATATAAATTGCTACTTACTTACTTACTTACTTATGTGACATTTATGACCATTCTATTTATGTATTACATTATATGTATTGTTGCAATCCAGCCTTTTGGATGCAACACAAATAAACGTCCATTTTGTTAAATTTCACCACCACACAACACGATCAGTGAGTACTGAGTGCATAATTTCTAAGCAGCTAATCAGCACACTATGAACAGCAATAAAGTTCATCAATGAAACCAGTGTGTAAACTTAAATTAATCTACAATAAAACACAAACATATGAACACTATTCATGTAAACAAAAATTAAGTTAATATCCACAACGTTGTGATCGTCCACACAAAAACACGATACCGCTGTATCAGGCAATGACAATTCATATTCATGGTGACTAATAAAATCACTCAAAAAACAAGGCCGCCAAATCCGGGAGACTTTCACCTTTACTGTGCTAATACACTATAACCTTGGAATGTCACCGTAAAATACATTAACACATGCAAGTAGTAATGCACAAGTTTTCCAATAATGTAACAGCAATGAGCAGCATCAGGCATAATAGCAGTTTAAAAAAAATGTTTTTGGTTCTGTCTATGAATATTTTCAATCACTTAATAATCGGTATTTAGCAACTTAAACCCGATGCATGCTGTGGCCTTCACCTGTGACTTTATAACCTCAAAATGTAAGCAGTTTAGCATCACGACATTCTTAGAGTGTATCAACACAAAACAGCATATGTAACCAGCAAGTAATTTAGCTGCAAAGAAACGTAATCGTGCTCATACTGTGAGAGTGTGCATCGTCATCCTCTTGCTCGTGGACGTGCAGCTGCTGTGGTGTGCTCAGTGCTTCCATCAGTGCATTCTGTTTCTCTTCCATCTCTAGCCGAGTGCGCCTCAACTCTTCCTCCAGGCGTCGGGCTTCCTCTTCCTTGGCCGCCGTCTCCGCAGCCCTGCGCTCCAGCTCAGCCTGGGCTTCGGCCGCTTCACGCTCCTGCCCAACACACGCACGTGTGCACGTGTACAATAATTATCATAACCAGAAGCCACTGGAGCTCTTAGATCTCCACTAATAACAGTGCTGCCTCCTGGCAAACACAACAGAGACTCAACCTTGTGATGGTAAAGAATCCTGAAATGATCCAGAATCCGCAAAAAACCCAGATTGTCACCAAAGCGTAATCACTTCCTTTTTGGGTCATGCACACTGCACAACCTCTAAAAAACTTCTTTACAATTCAAATGTTATCACTGTTGTAATGCAATGTACAAGAAATCTGAGCCAATGCTCATGAGATGCACGAGAGCCTACAGCAGTTCCTGTTTGCAGATAACCTTGGTCTATCTTTATCCATTTTGTCGCAATTCACTGTTTTGCAGCCTAAAATCGTAACTAAATCACTAAAAATCCCTATCTTTGTGGTTCAAGATCATTCAAGATCATCGATGTTGATACCACTAAAATGCACGTCACCAGGGCTTGTTATGACAAGCAGCATGTCTGTCCCTATCTGCAACTGTTTTCACACTAGACAAGCCAATATCGGAAAAATAACCACTTTTTAGGGGCACATGTCTTTGACAACCACGCACACAGGCATCCTTCAACGTAGGGGGGCAGGACTTGGACTGCTAAAATCTAAATTCAATGGCAAAAATTTCACGTGCAAGTTGTCTTGATCTATCTCAGCCATTCTGGCTAATACGCGCTATAGCTACGCTAGCTCTCGTGTGTAAAAAGAAAAGGCATTTTAAGCCACGTCATGCATATAACACACAGTGGTAGCTTACATTGTTTAAACATGTAATCTAAAACAGATGATACAACAATAAGCAAGTCTTCAGCTAATGACAACGTGGTGGTACCACAAACAAGTGACGGCAAACTGTCCCAAGTCCATGCTGATATATGATACACAAAAGCAGCGTGGACAGTGCAGACCTTGCGATCGCGCTCCTCTTTCTCGAGGTGAGCAGCTTCCTCCGCCATGCGCTGAGCTTCCTCAGCCTTCAGTCGTGCCTCTTCCAGTTCCCGACGTTCCTGCTCCGCTTGTCTCATGTTCTCCTCCAGTGACACCGCTATCTGGTTCGATCTCTCCAGCTCTGCACAATACTCGACAGCATAAATGGTCCACATATCATAGCTGTTATAACTACAGAAATTAACAATCAATCGTAAAAAATTTTTAACGACTCCAAAAAACATAATCGTTTCAGTTTTCCATTAAGTGAAATCACTTAAAAAGCACCATAAAGTAGAGAGTAGAGACCATTAGCTGCATATCTTTGGAGACACTGAAATGTCCCGTGAATGCCAACACTTTAGTTTACCTACTTGACTTTTACATTTGAGTTGTAAATTGGCATGTCAGTTACGGGGAAACATTCACACCAATTATGTTTTTTTCTACACCTTTCTACTTTTGAGTCAGGTGCCTGACAGATGGGCAAGAAGTGTAATGAGTCCATAGGACAAGTGCCTAACAATGCATGTGAGAACTAACCCATTTTGGCTTTCTCAAATTCGTCTTCGTATTTCTTGAGACGGTCTTCCAGCTCATTCTTCTGTTTCTCGGCATCTTCTCTCTGCTGTCGCTCCTTCTCCAGCTGAACACTGCACATAATGCCATTCACTTTCTACCAGTAGTGGCCTAGAGCAGAAAGACCAGCACAGCTGACTGCAGCAGTGATATGTCTCAACGCTAACTAGCACTGGCAATGAAAAACTGTGTAGCTGTAGGCGCTGTTACCAAGACTGCCGGAGTACTGATCTGGTCACTTAAAAGCACTGCCTGTTAACAGAGCCGATCAACTACCTATGCCTGACTACAAGTAAATCCGAGGCTTAGGCCCAATGGTCTGGTCCAAAGGTTGGCAGCTGCTTGGCGCTAGTGCTGCTCTTGCCAAACGAACCAGGCGTAAACTCTCGCAGTGGCAGTTCACTGCTATGTTGACAGCACCACATTGTCGTGGCTATATCTATTGCTACCTGACCAGGGTTGTACTGAACTAGATTTAACCCTCACCAACTCAAAGTGCTGGAGATAAAACAAGCTCCCAGTGAAACAACTCTGCAAAAATCTTTTCCTTTACTACCACTCAGGGTTGCAAAACACATTTTAAAATGCTCAAACTGGTGGGTTTTTGAGGGTTTTAATTTTTGGGGATTTTTAGGTTTTTGCAAAAATGCTAGACTTAATAGATTTTGGGATTTTTAACGGGTTTTCATTGGTTGATTCACACGAGCTTCTGTTTGCTCTGGATGGGTAAAATATACCAATATTGGCAAATTTATAGGTTTAAATATTTCAAAAACTTGATCGCGATAAAACATCTTATTATTAGTGTAACAAGAAACTACAATCTGAGCTAATGCTTATGAAACGCGCCAGAGCCTACAGCAGTTCCTGTTCGCAAGTAATCTTGGTTTATCTTCACCCGTTTCGTTGCAATTCACTCCTTTGCAGCCGAAAATCGCAAAAAAATCACTAAAAACCCTCATTTTAAAATTCAGGGTCATTCAAGGTCATCAATGTTGATACCATTAAAAAGCACGTCTTCGGTGCTTGTTATGATAAGCAACATGTCTGTGCTTATCTGCAACCGTTTTCACGATAGACAAGCCAATAGCAGAAAAATAACCACTTTTTAGGGGGCACACCTATTTGACACCCACTTGTGCAAACATCCTTGAATGTAGGAGGTCGGGATTTGGAATGCTATAATCTACATTCAATGGCAAAAATTTCATATGCAGGTTGTGTTGGTTCATCTCCAACCATTTCAGCGCAATTCACTCTTGAAATGTGCATCACAGCTTGAAATTGTGAAAAATTCACTAAAACCCCTTATTTTGGGGGTTCAAGATCATTTAAGGTCATCGATGTTGACATTCCTAAGAAACTCGTCACCAGTGCGTGTTATGATAAGCAGCATGTCTGTGCATATCTGCAACCATTTTTACGCTAGCAGAGGCAATAACAGTAAAATAACGTCTTTTTAGAAAGGGTGCCCCTCTTTCGACTCCTGGTTCATGGGGACCCCTTGACCTAGGGACATGAAATTTTGTCCCAAAATACTAGAGACACTAGGCTAAACATATGGCAAAAACCCGAAGTCTCTATCACACCTGGCGTTCGAATGGTACTGGGATGTGACACCAGGATGGACAGACAGACAGATAAACGGACAGAATTACCATAGCTAATACGCGCCAAAATTGGATTAGGTTTTTTTAACAGGTTTTAAAGTGGGTTTACCTCAAAATCCCAGTAACCCACTGGGTTTTTTGGGTATTTGCCTGAAATGTCTGAATCCTGCCACCATTCAGCTTGCTGTGTGGGTTACATACCGCTCGGCTTGTCTAGCCATCTTGTCCTCCTGGGCCTGAGCCTTCATCTGCTGCACCTCGATGGTATCTGGCTTGCGTCGGCGCATGTACAACTCGTGGTTCCCCATGCACAGCGCCAGAATGCGCTTGTTGATTCTCAGCCGCTCAGCGAAAAATATGAAGTCCTGCAACAGCAAGAACATGATTCAACATCACACAGAACTGAATTCATTAACTTAATCAGTTTACATATCAGCCAAACTGCAAAACCACATGTTATGTTTTGTCCTGGATTCTATCTCGTAAACCACTCGTCATTTTTGCAGGTGGTTATTTTCTGACTGACTGACTGACTAATTAATCACTTAAATAATGCAAGATCAAAACCAGACATAGACACAATAGATGTTTAATGGCTCACTATATATAATGGTAAGACTTAACAGTTAGAAACCGATGCACAGTGTCAAGCCCTGTCAAGCCCACTCTCTTTTAGCACATCTGATTATGCTGTGATCTTTGACTCCAAAACCTAACTAGTTTATCTTTGCCTGACGACAAAAGTTTAACAGAAATCCAACGATATATATCAAAGACAATGCAAAACATCACAAATGAATGGACAAACAGACAGACAGACAACACAATAATATAATACCTCTAGTAAGCAGATTCATAAAAAAGACAACTAGTAACATGTATTCAGAAAATGTTAGCTTAATGTAGGCTGATATGCACCCAACAGTCCCTATATAATATATACAGAAATAGAAGGAGCATACCGGAGCCTTCTTGTCAATAGGTTTTATGATAAATTTCTTGTCGCTGAATGATATGTTGCGAATTTCACTCCATGGAAAGCCAATCTTTGGTGTCAGTCTAAACATATATATCACTAGCAGTAAAAATAACTTGATATCAGCAATTTATGTTCTACTCTTCATTTCTGTTCCAGTTTATCTAAAAAACATGCGCAAACAATAGTACGCATATGCAGACACATCTGTGTCAGCAATGCACAAAAAACACAGATCAATGGAAATGATGTAAAACAAATAGATTAGCAGTAAGAAAATGTAATCAGTCGAGTGCATACTTGTCTTCTTTCTCGTAGATGTTGAGTCCGAGGGCGTCAACACCAAGCCACAGCTCACTACCCTTCTTGTTCTTTATGTCAAAGTAGTTGACTCCGTACATCTCCAAGTCCTGCGCAATCTTCAGATACTCCATCATAGCATCGTCCCTACAAACATTGGCACTCAAACCAATCATGCATCAGTCTCGCATCAGTTTAACAATAGTAACAACTACGAACACTACTAAAGTATGAACAACAACACGCTTTTTCGTATGCGACATCAGCCACATGGAACAGTCCGTCACTACTGCTTCAACACAAGACTAAGACTGCATCTTTCAAGCAAAATGTACTGTTTTAGTAAACATTTAGTCTCTAATGAAAATTTGTCAAAAAATTTGTCCCGATGTTATGTTATCGTTAATTTTATCTTGTACTCCACTTGTCATCATGTACACAGATGCCAGTAAGTTGCAATGAGACCCATCCAATGGCCAGATAAATAACTAGAAACATCCAGACAGCACAAAATTCTGCCGATCATGATGTTTGAAATTGAATTCCACCAAAATATCATCAGTTGTTTCTTGGGCCACGTGTCACTCCTCTGAGAAATTCCACAAAATCCCTTTATAACTTTTTAAAAACTAATTACGTGAATAGGTGAACTGACACGACACAAAAACTCCTTCCCATATTGGTATTGGTACATTACAAAAAGTGACCTGCAGCATGACTGGTTCACACAGCTTGGCTGAATGCAGCATTCAAGCATCATCCGCATGATGCATTATATCCTCGGGCTAATTATCATTCACTATGTTACTCAATATAAGCCTATATTATTTGCACACGGTGAAATGTGCTTAACCTCATCAGGCCCTTGTGCTCCGTATGCCAGTTCACAACCTTCTCCTGCCATTCCTCCTTGCTCAGCGAGTGCTGCTCAAGAACCCTGCACATGGAAATCACACAGAAATGTCCATCACACACCACAAAAAATCCCACATAAAAATACAGAAATGTGTTATCAGCTTTATGTATTTACTGCACACATGACATCAGTTGCGAGTCAAACATGAAATAAATCAAACATACACTATGGACCATAAAAATTGTGGCGCAAAATACTGACGGACTGACCAAAAAATCCTGACAAAGATATGGAAAAAGTCTGACGGCACTTTTTACGGCTCATGATGTATATTATACTACAGATGTGTACACGGGCCGAGCGGATCTGTGAGTCAATGAAGCTACAAAATTACAAATCTGCAATACCATATATGTGCAAAAAATAAGGCTACTTAGAAACAGCTTCAGTCAGAGTGATAGTAATAGTGATGACACACTGGCCAGTTTCAGGCGCCTGTTTCTGGTACCAGTCAACGACAGCACTGCTCGTCTGTTTGTAAACAAAAAAAAAAGATAAAGTGCAGTGACGAAAATATTTTTCAACTCATAGAACAGTATGAAAAAAATTAATTTCTGTAAAATCAGAATTCATCTTTGTTTTTTTTTCTGCCGGTATCATTTGCCGGCCAAGTGTGTCATGGTTTCTGGCAACAGACAACAGGTGCTGTTTCCAACACAAGAAACAGATGCATGTTTCTGGCCAATGTGTCATCAACTTAAGTTGTCATTACGTAGGTGCATTGTGACCTATTATTACCAATTTATAACAGTGCGTCAACATTTTCTGTAAAAGAACACGAATACTGATGCTATTTCTGCCTATTGATATATGCAGACAGCTCAGGCCAAGACCTTGCAGGCAGCAGACGATCATTGGCCAAATATCCGTCCTTATTCTCAAGTGCACTGTGGTCGCCATACTTCGCCTGCACTGCGTATGAAGCCAGCAGAACGGCAGTCTCCGGTGGACAGTAGATCTCATCATTAAGAATTGCTTCCTTCACTTGCAGGAAGAACATTCGCTGTTCACACATACATCATACTTGCTCACCTCCTCACATAAACTTTGGCATATCCAGCATAAACCTCACAATGATTACACAACAACACGTGACTCCAGTATCTAGTGACGCAAACATTGAATGATGGCACTAGCGAAATCATGACAAAGCCAGTAAGCACGTAGGAAAGCAAATTATACAACATGCTAACTGTAAAAAAGCTTCAAACATGTTCTGCATGCTAGTCAAAAAAAGTGAAAAAATGCAAGCCAGTAACGGAAGACTGAGTTCATCAGTGGTGTATTTTTAGTTTCATGATAAATGGCTGTAAGAGCAGGTTCAATGCTGCCCATCGACAATAGCAACATATTTATAGCAATATATTATATATATGACAATATATATGACAACATGTATAATGTTACAATGGATAAATTCATACAAAGCAACTCAACTCAACTCAACTCAACTCAACAGTCGTGACACGGTTCGAATTCTGTAACAGTTAACATGTGCTGTCATGCATTAACGTTGCTATCCGTGGCCGACAATGCAATGACATCATTAGCATTGTGTGACGTCACACTACTGAGCACAGACCTGGCGTTGTTTACTTATGACCCTGCTGGCCATTTAGCTGGGCAGCAACTCAGAAACTAGGTCACAACAGTTGAGTTAAGTTGCATTGGCAATTTGATTTTACACGGGTCTGTGATGCCAATGAGACTCGAGTTGCACCATAGGTGTGAACTGACCATTAACATGTTCATCACTGACGAAAACAAACCCATGTCTGGCAATGAGAACAGAATGATTGCAGGTGTGATAACAGCACACAGGTACAGGTAAAGCACCACCAGGGTTCACGTAGTCTGATTTGCTTGCAGTATGAGGAATGCAAATTAAGAATGTACACTGTACACTGCACAGCCCCTCATCAGTTGGCCCAAAGTAACATTCCTCACAATGAAGTACCCACTCAACCTACCCAGACCCACCGCACTCAGACATAACTAAAGGGCAGCCTGTATCTAATTAAAGCTCAGCTATCAACACTCGACAGACTGCCTACTGTTTGTCAAGTGACAAGCAACATTTCTGCACCACATTTCATTCACGCCAGGCCAATCAGCTGAGCTAGCAGCTTGCTTAGAACTATTGACTTTCACTACAATTCTATAATAGATTTTTTAACAGCAGTTGAAACTAGAATTCACCACCATTAATTTCAACAGTCACTCAAGCTAACATTTGTGATTGTGGTCATATAGCCTGTAAAAAGTCCTGCTCCAAGTTTGTTCTCGAGACTAGCGTAATTCTAAAATTTTAAAGTAAACCAGCAAACAAAAGCGAAAAAGTACTTTCATTAAAGTAACAATTTACACAGTTATTACCATTACTGTACTACTGGTGGCCATCACCTAATTAAAGATGGGGTACATGACATTTGGGCGCCGCCATTTTGGCGCTCACTGTTTGGGCGCCATGCTCTGTTACTGGCACGTTACCAAAATTAACTTGCATATCAATGTAGTTAGAATCTTATAAATCATTAGCAAGCTAACAAATATGAGTCATCGTTGCCGTCATCCATTGTCGTTCATCGCAGCATCATTGTACGTCATCATCGTGCGTTGTTGTCATGTTTTGTTTGCGTCGTGTGTCGCTTCTTCATCAATGTCTCGATTCTTCTCTGTCATTGTTGTTGTGTTTCTTCGTAGTGCATTGTCGCTGTCATCATACCTTGTAGTTATCATGAGTCGTCATCATCGTACAACCATGTCCCGCATCATTGTTGCTGTAAGTTGTCAACGCGTAACAACTATGTCGTCTTCACCCGTCACGTCATGCTACGTGTCTTCGTCGTTACGCTTCACGTCGTCGTTGTGCGTCGTCGTCACATGTGATCATACGTTATGGTCATCAAGTGACAAAGCAGACCTTTGTTTTCTACGTGAATGTTTGTAATTTGTATGTGAATTAGGCCTGCACGTTATACACTGGCCATTATCATGCAACTTTTTGAACCCTATTAATGGCCACGTCACGGCTTGGCACCCAAATGTCCAGCGCCCAAATGGCAATGCCCAAATGTCCCGGTGCCCGAACGGTGAATGTCCAAATGGTGGTGCTCAAATGGCAGCACCCAAATGTCCTGCTCCATTAAAGACGATAAAGAAATCTGATCTAATGCTCATGAGACGTGCGACAGCCTATAACAGTATCTGTTTGCAGTTAACATTGATTTATTCGATGGATCCATTTCATCACAATTCACTCTTCTGCAGCCAAAAATTGCAAAAAATCACTACAACCTCTAATTTTGAAGTTCAAGGTCGTTCAAGGTCATCAATGTACATTTCGTTAAAAAGCACGTTAGCAGTGCGACATGTCTGTGCCTATTCGCAACCGTTTTCACTGTAGTTAAGAAATAGCAAAAAATAACTACTTTTTAGGGGCTACCAGTTTGACACCTACATGCATAGGGGATTGGGACTTGGACTACTAAAATCCACATTCAATGGCAAAAATTTCGTACACAGGTTGTCTCGGTCTATCTCCAGCCCTTTTCGGCACAATTCAGTCTTGAAATGTGCGTTGCAGCCCAAAATTGCAAACAATTCACTAAAGCCCCCTATTTTGGGGGTTCAAGATCAGTCAAGGTCGATGCTGACATTTATAAAAAGCTCGTCGCCAGTGCTTGTTATGATAAGCTGCATGTCTGTGCCTATCAGCAACCATTTTCATGCTAGACGAGCCAATAACAGGAAAATAACATCTTTTTAAAGGGGTGCCCTACTTTCGCCCCATCATTTGTGGGGACCCCCCTCAACCAGGAGCATAAAATTTTGTCACAGAATACTAGAGACTCTAAGCTATTGTATGGTGAAAACCTGAAGTCTCTCATGTGGACTCCAATCGATATCGGGTTGTGACAGATGGACCGACAGATAGAATTACCATAGCTAATACGTGCTCTATGCTAGCTGTTGCACGTAAAAATAACCAGTCATGTCTATAGAAGCAAATAACATGATGTGACACCTGAGTAACTTCCTGAATCAGCTCTTCCGACACATCTTCCGGATAGAACTTGCCTCGGAATCGGAACTGCAGTGGAGTTTCCTTTTTCACGTCCTGGTTGATGACCTACAACATGATGCAAACGAAATTACTAATAATATTCACTGCCACCTACATCTGTTGATAATCAACCTCCCATCATTCATTATCAGTACCAAAATGGCATACATCAATTTATAAACGTCACTCATTGTTAAAAAAAGTGAAAAAAAAACAGTGGTTGTAGTGATGTAATTTTTTGATAATGTTTTTTTCTCAGATTTTACAACCCATCCAACTCTAACTTCTACCGTTACCTCAACTAACTCTGACCACAAATATAATGCCTGCTAACAATCAGCTCAATTTCAGACTTCTTTCTCTCTCTCTCATTCCCGGTCAGCGGGGCGGGTCACCACCCCAGTCCATTCCAGGTAGCTCCAGAGACGTTGCAGATCTGTTGTGAAGTTGTCTCCTGGCCACGTGTTCCTCATGGCCTGATCGTGGGCTGGACATTGGAACATCAGATGTTCGACTGTTTCTTCGGCGCCCTGACAGTGTGGGCAGATGGCCGAATCCCGGTGCCTGATACGGTGCAGGTAAGCTGCTGCCAGCAAAGAACGGCCAGTGCGTAATTGTGCCACCATGATGCACTGGTCCCTGGACCAATTCCATTGCCAACACTGGTAGCAGTGTTTACTGCCTGTAAATGCTCTATGGACCCTGGCATGTGGATTACTGAGGTCTATCCTCAGCGATACTCCGTTGGTGCCGTTTAAGAGCTTCAGTGGCTGGACTGAGGTCCATAGGAGCGGATGACTGTGGAAGTGTGCTCCCTCACTTGGCTTCTTGGTCAGCTGCTGAACTGCCTTCCAGGCCCACGTGTGCCGGTATCCATTGGACGTTAACTTCATTCAAAGAGCCGATGGCTGACAGAACAGTCCAAATGGAACAAAACGTAGGGTCTATCTGGTGTGCAAGACCTTGAGACATGGCATGACATTCAGACTTCTACCATGTATCAGTAACCATTATGTTAATTACAGATGCTATTCAGATCAAGAAATGTTCAGATCAAAAGCCACAAATGCAAACCTTTTTGTTCAGTTTAAGCCACGATGCAAGGCCTTTGTTGTCGACATAACTCAGCCCAAAGAACCAGATTTCTCTCAGTCCAATAGTCTTCACAACCTGCAAATGAAGAAATAGGTCTAAACAACTGCTTAAATATCAAGTGCATTATGTCAGGAACATTACAGATTACAGAACCTAGTGACCTCAATGAAAAACAGATGCCTCAATTCACAATTTGACACATTAGTGCAAATAAAATAAATGAAAAATGTTTAAAAAGTGTCAGGAAAGGTATGGAAATTGCCGATAGTCAACAGTGCTCTCTCTCAATTTTGAAACCGAAATGAGCAGTGCTCAATGCTCATTTCCATTTCCAAGGCCCCAAGCTACCAAAGCTAGCAGTGGGTGCAAACACAGCTCGGATACATGGGAGGAAAGCCAGAACTCCCATATACTGTCATTACCTTCACAGCGGTCAGGCCAGTACCAAATGATATGGCTTAGTGACAGAGGCACGTGTGTGAACAACTTGCCCAGGGTTGTTACCTGGCAGTATACCAACCAAGAATCAAACCAGCAAACTCCTGATCACTAGTCTGACACGCTATCATTAGATTACCAAGCCACACATCATCCAGTGCAGTGAGTGCACTACAATATTTTTTCTGCTTGCAATTTGGCCAATGTCGGGTATGCTTAATCAAGATTAAAAATTACTCGACAACTGAATATGCAATAAGTGCATGCAATTGCAATAGCAGTGACCTGGTCAAATAGCTGTTTGCCTGTTGTACTGTTCTGAATGGCAAACTCCAGCTCAGCATCCATCGTCAATACACGCACGTTTATCTGCATGGCAAAAAAAATGCAAAGCATCACTCACGCAAGAGAAATAATCCATAACTTCTCCAACAAACAAAAGTAACAAATGCACATGACACTCAAACGGACAAAGCTTATCAGCTGGGCTCTAGCTTTCACATTGATCAAGAACAGACAATGATATGAAAACAAAAAAAGTTCAAGAAACTAACGACAATAATATAACATAAAACAAGCAAAGGTTCCTTCATCTCTGGGGTTGTAGAGCTTTGGCACATAAGCAAATTTGACCACGCACTGACGAATTTACGATCACAAGTAAGTTCTAATGTGACACCTCACTTACTGAAGTCAAAAATTTGAATAAACATTCCATTTACCTATATGTTGTTAATGTGATCATAAACACATTATACAAATTTATTTTTTAGATCCGAATAAAATCTGATTCAACAATAGAATTAACATCATAATAATAAACCGAAGATTAGTTCCACTGACAGCCACCGAGTTTGACTCAGTAGTCAGTACATCAAAGTTTATTGACAAACATCTAAATTTTTTTAGCAAATGGTTAGGTATTAGCTTTGTAATCTTAATAAACTGGTGCACATTATTTGTGGCTCATGGTCTTCACATCACAACTAGAATTAGAACTTAACAAATATAGTCACTGACTGTGAGACGTACAAACCATATACATCAGTGCTGCTGGCAAAATCTCATTATTAAAAAATCTTACTCTTCATTTGGAGCTGTATTGCTATCAATACCTAATGCTTAACTGAATGTTTCTTAGGACATGGTCCACTCATGAAATATCATCAAAATCCACCAACTTCTCAAAGATATTTTGTTCGCAAAAAAATGACAAATACTCGAAAAGAGAAAAATGCAACTGACTGCATAATCTTAACATAGGGTTGAACCGACTCATCACATTTTGCACACGTTAAGACCTTATCCCACTTAGTACTGCTAAGTTAAACTTTTTTTATAGAACAGATGCCTATTCTGACAAACTATGCTAAAGCAATGAAGGCAACTGCTACTGCAACATAAAAACAGCTGTAAATTATGTATGTATCAGACTACTACATGCATATGGCAGTAGACTGGGTCAGCAAAACATGCACTGTGCGATTTGTATGTATAATTCACCACACAACAAATCAGCAAACTAAAGCCTACTCTCAGAGGCAGCTCTACAAAGCATATGGCACATGGTAAGCATAAGTGTCGAGTGGTGCCAGCCAAACATACTAAATGCTATCAAAACGCAAACTGCTCAAACGAAGTTAGCTACACAAGCGAACGAACATCATGCAGTAGCAGCAATTATGTTGTAAGTGAACATAACGACAACAAGTTATGTACGGTTGCGACGGCATTTTCTTAACTATCATGCATTAGAACCAGAATTAATATCTAGTACTTTTTCCTCCTGTCTCAGCCAAGCAAACAATGAGAAGCGCGACTGCTGTCCTGCTTTGTCATCCTCGTGCACTTGGTATGCAGTGTCACTCTATGAACATCATTTATGCTGTATAACTTTACTGCACATTGTACATTATCTATATGTGGCTGAAACTAGCTGAATCCACTGTTGAAATAACAAAACTTAGTTACTTACTATGATAATCTTGTACTATTATATGTTGCTGTGCAGCTGATAACTGATTATACTGTAAAGACAATAACTGTTCTTTGATGCAGCAAACTATCCTGTGAAAAACTGTCAGTAAATATCAAGATGAAATGCACTTACTTGTTTAGGCATTTTGCAGCAATACGAAATAAATAACAACCACAAGGCAACAAATATTTCCTGCAAATAAGCACAATTTACATATTACAGAACATGAAAATTCATGAAACAAAACTAACATTGGCAAGTATAACATGCATTACAGCTAATGCTATTTGTATCCATTTTAGGACTCCCTACATCTGTTAGTCACCTAAGCCCTGAACTAACACATAACCAAATAAAATTAACTTCCTTAACTTACTTAGTACATTTTGGAAACTAACTAAACTCAAGTCAGTTCTACTCAGTTCCTTAGCTGAGGGCTTCATATACACTCATTTAACTCAGTTTAGCCTGAGCATGAAGTCAGTACACTGGCTTGTTTTAGAACACGCAAAAAGAGGTCTATCTTTAGCTACAGTCTAGAGTAACTAAAACTACTTGGCTGAAATACACAGGACCAGTATAAGCTTATTCATGTACCATACATGAAAGTGATATACACTGAAAGAAATTAAAAGAATCAGTACATCATGTGCAAATAGTTGTGCTATGTGTTTTTACTATTTTATGTTTACTGAATACTGTAGACTGTTACATTTAACTGCATAATGCAGGACTTGACATTGACGAACCAAGAAAAATACACACATTTCCACATTACAAAAAATAGGAGATAAATTATTGTTAGACATCTGCCAACTAAAAGCTAAAATTGACTGATGACCAGGACTGATGACCATGGAAGGGTTTTTATGCATCATTCATAACTGCCATAAAAAGAGTTCCATGGTGGATTTATGCACAATGAAACAATAGTCCATGGCACAGCTTTCACGACTGCCATAAATATAGGCAGTGCATTCTTTAAAAATATCTCTGTCTGTGTATCAGAAGGTACCCCACACCAAAATTTCACTTCCTGTGGTGCATGTTGTCCTATTGTAAATTTCAAATTCACTTTATGCTTTATAATACATTGTCCGATACAGTACTGATATATAGGTAATTCTTACTACTGTGATTAAAAACTCATAAAATGAGTAAACATATAAAAATAAAACACAAAAAAACAACATTAAAAACAACAGAAAGCAAGTACCCGGTAATCTAAGAATGTCTATCAGCATGGCTATTGGCTAAGTGTGAAATGGTTGAATTTTCATAAGATATCAGAATAGCATGCCCTGTGACAAAAAAGAGTTTAATAAAATTCAATAAATTGACCCAAATTTTATGGCAATGATCCTAATATGGGTCTGCTTGTCAACAATTCCCGTAAATAAATCAGCCATTGACAAATTTGACACCATAAGCCATATAAATATGTGCATATCTCTTAACACATACTACTACATGGTGTTTCATAAAAAAGGGACCCTTTTTTGTTTTTCTCATAATTTGCTCAAATGATGATTAATTTCTACAAAATTTTTACCAGCTGTAGCTGAAAAAAATACTAATTCAAAATATTTAAACTAAATATAGCAGTTGATTAAATATTCTTTGCTAGTCGTGACGTAATGCTGACGTCATGATGTCGTGAGTACAAGCTTGCTTGTCTCAACTAGTGCTGTCAGTTGCTACCCTGCTTCGATGGTGAACTTAATCTGGTTCGCTAATAGAAAATGTTTATCGTGTCAGCACTGAGCAACATGTGGACATAAAATCAGGCATCTCGCGATCCAAAAACGCAACCATTTTGCAAGCTCGGTGTGCTAGTGCACTGTCTTGCTTGAACATGTAAAAGTCCAGCTATCCCCACAGACACGTAAATGCGATTGCTTTGCATGTTTTTTGTGGCAGCAACTCTAAAACTTTTAAAATTTGTCATCAACGAACCAGATTTTTCACCATCGGAGCAGGGTAGCAAAGTCTGACAGCACAAGTTGAAACTAGCAGGCTTGTACCCGTAACATATTATGACGTCATCGTTACGTCACGCCTAGCAAAGAATATTTAATCAACTGCCATATTTTGATGAAATATTTTAAATTAGTATTTCTTCAGCTACAACTGGTGAAAATTTTACGTAAATTGATCATCATTTGAGTGAATTGTGAAAGAAAGAAAAACGGGTTCCTTTTTATGAATCGTCGTGTAGTACCACATGTCTGGTATTGCATCCACAATAGTGAAGCCATAATGTGTATATATGCAATACATTTGTACTGCTAAGCATATTATCGGCTACTTCAAACAGTATAATAACTAATGTCAAAGATGTTACCTGAAACATGATGGGAAAGGGACATGATGGGACAGCTAGTCCAACAGATCACAGTTGGTCACTCCAAAAAAATCGCCACTTAAGGCCTAAGCCTGAACTGTTAGGCCTAAATATGGTTGCCAACTTGCCACACGGTGTGTGCTAAACCATGTTCATGAATCCAAAATAACGAGTGTGAAGCCGTGTGTTGCTGCCGATCGCTTGGTGCTAATTGTGCTTGCTGCTTTTGAATGGGTCACTAGGAACAATTGATACCATATGCTTGCATATGATCAACTGCTCAGCCGAGTCAACAGTTAGCACAGTGGGCTGTCTCTAAATGACTAGTACATGATCCCATGATCTTGTTTCATCATGTCCTGTCACGTCTTAGTCACAACGACATCAATGTTTATTGAACAAATTTCTTTTACATTCAGGCCTAAGTTAATTTAGACTTAGTACATGCTTTTTGCTTCTGCTGATGCCTGGCAAAAATGATTAAAAAATATGAAACAGTCAACAAACTGAAAACAAAGCCAACTAGTAAACAGTCATAGCCCGCAGGTACCTCCGCCAAGGCAAAGCTATTCGCCAGGAGGCGTCACCATCTTCGCTTTGCCAGCGGTTCCCTTATGGCCCCTTTAAACGCAATGGTAACGAAAATTTCAAAGTGATCCAGAATTCAGGATTCTTGCTGGATCACGCCCAAAATTGAATCACTGGTAGTTTATGCCATGCCCGACATACCCTCAAAATTTCAGAAAGATCCGTCCATAACTTTTCGAGTTATTTTGTGGACTCACAAACAAACAAACAAACAAACAAAAACCGGCAAAAACATTACCTCCTTGGCAGAGGTAAATATTGATGACACACCAAAGTGATTAGGATCACCGATCAGTGAAAATAAGTCGGAAGGTTAGCATCACTGGCAGTTTATGCCATGCCCGACATACCCTCAAAATTTCAGGCTAAAATCACCAATCACTGATCATACTAGCCATGTGAACAACAATCACCAACAGGGTGAACCCGTGATATTTACAATTTTACACATACCTGACTCTATGTACTTTGTGATATATGTGTGTTATATGTGTGGAATACAATTTGTTAAGAATAAAAACTTGCATGAAGTTAGGTTACTGCTTTAATATAGGCAGGCCTAACACAAACCAACATGCAATCGAAAATAAAAAATAGGAGTACATAGACTGCATCAAATAACAATGTTTATAAATAAGTTTTGAGAAAATAATGTTTATCATTATGACTCTTAAGGCATTGGTGATGACATCTGACAGAAACTCCCACAATGATGGAAGAGAGGTAGTTAGCACCTTTGCTCCTCAGCCGTTTATAACAGTTGGCGAGTAGCTTCTGCACCAGTTAAAAAGTGACACCAAATATAGGTTCTGCAGTGTAAAATAACGTACCTAGTTTGCATCTTAGCATCTTACTTAGATGCCCAAAATTAACAGTGTTTATAAATAGTAGGATTATAGATATTATTTATCTTTTAGAACCTATGCAAATGCCAAGTCAAGTCTTACTTACTTTAGTTAACCACAAACGGAAACGACGTGAAATTATTTTGGCATACATGTATAAGGCAATAAAAGTATGGCCGATCGCTGGTTATTTATTTTGGCAGATCAAAAATTTTGGCATTGGTAATTAGCTTCGCCAATCGGTGATTTTAACCTTATTTCTTATTTCCACCAATCAGTAATCTTGGCAACAAAGGTTAAAATCATAGACTGGTGATTTTACCTTTCTAAATAATTTCCACCGATCGGTGATATTAGCCTAGAAGGTTAAAATCACCGATCGGTAATACTAAGTTTCTTATTTATTTTCACCAATCGGTAATCGTAACCGGCCCCATGACACACCTCAAGTACTGTAAACTGAAGAAGCACGTGACAAACCTTATTGTGACAATTACTTATTTTACGTACTCTTACAAAAAGAAAATTTTACACATACTTGAGCCAAAGCTAACCGAAGCCTAAACTTACACTTTGTAACAAGCCAGTGACGGTAATATGCGATAAAGCAACGCCAGTAGATCAGTGGCTGATGTAGTATTTATTTCTATGACTATAAACTCTAATGCATGAAGATCATGGTTGAAGTAAAACACACAGTTAATTAGTATTCCATCATCAGTACTAAAGTTTTCTGATAAAGGGGCGGGTACAGATGTACTGGCCGGTGTCACCCGCACTTACTCTGTCTTACCCAGTAAACCAAGTAAATTCAAAGCCGTTATTCAATTTTTCAGTTTCACGAACTAAGCATAAAAGTACATGAAACTTTTGAAACATGCAGCAATAACTATAATCAGCAACTAGCAGCAAACTGGCTAGATTAGTCATACCGCCTACTTGGCCCGCATCCTGTTGACACACGCCTCGCGGACACGCACGCATTTTCATCAGTTCATTCACAGAATGTATTTAAAATACTCACCACTCAGTAGTTAATGTACTGGTCCTTTACTGCGGCAAACTGTGTTACGTCTATATCGACTATATCTAGCAAACTACAGCTGTTAAACGCAAATTATACGCAAAAACAACCCCAACACTACGCTTCGCCGTAGCTGTATGACGTATGGCTAACCAGTAAGTAACGCACAGTCGTGATCAGCGTCCACGCCCATTTTCACTGCATCTGCAGGCCGTGCTGCAGGTGAGCGGCTCGGCCTAGATATCCGACAGAGGCTGCTTTGCTATCTTCGTTAGCTTTTTGGCTAAAACCACATTTATGCATTTAGACTATTCCATCTTCCAAGTGCTGTATGGTAATCTTTTTGCAGAAAATTAAGAAAAAGATGAAAAAATGCAATGTGTGAGGTCAAGTTTTGCTAAGACTTAGCACTTAGCAGTTCTACGTCGCTTCACTTATCAGACAAACCGTATTTGAACAGTATTTTTGCAGCTTAGCGGTCCGCTACCGTAAGTTTTATGTACGGTACTTCCTACTTCCTAGTTCCTAGTTCCGCGTTCCAAATTGCAATGAGCTGCAGTTTTATCGTAGCAAAAAATTGCATGACTTTTATAAATAGATTACAGGTTGTTTATAGCTTTTAATGGTAACCCCTTTCGAATTTAACAGACAAAAATTAGAATATGTTTTACCAAAGACTTGGTTATTTTGCAATCCGTAGTCTAAATGGTTTTACTTATTTATTTTCATAAAAACCGAAACCGGAACCGGAAAAAGATTTTTTTGGTTTGTTTACAAACAAACTCAATGTGACAGCTTAATTTCTATAATTGTGCAAATAGCAGCACCGTGACATGTTTCACACGTTGTATCGGTGTTGCAGTAGCAGTGCATCATGCGTGACGCAAATCAGTGAACGAAATATTTACTTTATGCATCGACGTTTTGTTTGGAGCTTTGAACGAGTCGCCCAGTTGATCGGCCGATGTACTTATCGGAAGCTTTGCAATAGAAGTTCGTCGTCGCCAGCCGAAGATGCACACACACAACCGACACGAAGACCTAAACACGCTTTGGAAGGGCCGACATTAAAGAACTTTATTTACAAAGTCACAGAATCTCTTGGTAACGACATCACGGATGATGAAGCCATACCATACGTTAACAAGACTGATATCTCTGGAAATAGTAGAAGAGGTTACTGGTTTTTGCGGTCATTTTCGGAGTCAAACTACCATTTTCTAGTAACTCTAAGTCTAGGACAAACACTCTCAAATTAGATAATCAAAGATGCTGATATAATCTCTGGCAATAGTCTTTTTTTCGACAGAATAGTTAATGCAGAGATGTACGGATGCGTTCGCAGACGGGATGCACATCTACAAGCATTCTGTAGATGCGGACGCAATTTTTGACGTCTTTATGCACGCGGACATGGACACTTCCTGAGAAAAACAAATTTCTTTCCACACCGTTTCTACTTTTTAGTAACAATAATGCTACAGAATTCCAGTTGCATTTGTAGTTTTTTGCACATGCTACATTGTTAAAGTTGGTTCTGGGTTTTAGTATATTAAACATTATTACTGTTGCTCGCAGTGCAGACGCGGTCACGGACACCTGACGGCTTAGTTTTGCGGATGCTACCTTGCGGATGCAGTTGTGGATGCGGATGTAAAATTCCAGGATATGCATGTCTTTAATTTGGAACAGTTTACCAACTACAGTAGTTACTGCACCATTGGTTAATTGCTTTGAAACTGTTTGGAAAAACACTGGCAAAATGAAAATATAACTTATTATTAGAACTATACAAAGTGGGAATTAACAGTAGAAGTAATTTGCTTATGTGACATTAGATCGTTATATTATGTTAACATTTTCTAACAAAGATATGGACTAAGCGGATATCGTTTCTAATAAGTTATATAAATTTGTCAAATTACAACCTTTGATCACGATGTAAAAAGGTTGTCATTTGGTCAGTTTATGTAACTTATTAGCTGCCGTTTCAATCTATGAGTAATTCAGTATTATTAAAGTTATTGTTCCTGTTGTACTGCCAGTGATGCTCAAAGAATAATATGCAGGTTAGATGACATGTGAGTGTTAATGTTTATGTTATACACACTTATGCCATCAGGCACTGAGCATGCTGAAGTTTTCAGTTGAGCACACATAGTGAATGTGTCTCTTGTAGATGTGCATGGGATGTGCATTTGTATGTATGTATGTGTGTGTGACAGTGTTTATAGAAACATATGGATGTCAGATGAATGTGAGTGACACTGAGATTGCTTGGTCAATACTGCTCAGTCACGGCTTCACTCGAGCATCAAACATACGAGATGTTAGTAACTTACATATCTATTGTTTGACACAGCAGTTTTTTTTTGATCTTCACATTATTGTCAAATGTTTCTCTGCAATGTAAATTTTCTACAGTGTGTCTCAGAAAAAAGCTTTGCCTGTTTTATATTTGAACAATTATTGCATATTATTTTGTGTTTGTCACAATATGTTATTTTAAAATGTCAACTGGGCATTTGTTGTCATTGCCATTGGGAGCTAGAGTCGAACGGTAACTCAGCTAAATATACAATTCATTTCTAGCCATATACATAGCAACCAGCCTAAGTCTGCACCCACTTTTAAAAAATCACAGCATCAGTAAAACGTAAGCATCCCTGTGTTCAATCATGGCAGTAGTGATCATTGGTTGTGATGCTGAAGAGATGTGATGTGATGTGCTTATGTTAACAGAGTGATGTGATCCTACTGATGACATGCTCAGTGCGTGAGGGTGCTGAACAGAAGATCTGGAATCGACTCGAGTTTCTCAGGAGTCTGAAACTTTCACGACAAAGACTAAGGTCATCATCCCGTTTGCCACCAGTGAAGATTGGCATATTAGGTTGGTGATAGCAAGCGAGCTGTTGTTGTTACTGAGTACTAGACATGCACGTTTTGCAGTTTTTTCAGCAGGTTTTATTATTCTTTTATTATTATTATTTTTATTATTTTTAGCCACTACTTTTGACCAAGCAGTGGCTGACTAAGTTGTCTGGTTTGTTTATGCATGCTTGTGTCTGTCTGTTTTGTATTTTTTTGTGAGAAGAATCTCCAGTAGCACATAATGTTTTTCACCACACAGCACAGTATTTAAATGTGACTGATATCAAGATGATTTGGATTTTTGTGAGTCCATAATCCATAACTGTAACTGTAACTGTGTGATGCTGCTGCTGTCAGGCTGTATGGCAGAGCGTCTAAAGACTCGTCTATTGGAAAAAGACGATCTCGTTGATGTTGTCTGTGGTCCTGATGCTTACAGAGATCTGCCAAGACTTCTTGCAGTCACCAATGCCGGCCAAACTGCTGGTAATAGCTGCCAAAAATTAGCAAATTTGGTGAAGATTGACGAAGTTCTGACAAAAACAAGTTGGGTCATTTTTTGTCCCACCATGTATTTATTTTTAGTTTAGAGTTTTTGATCAGTTCATTTAGGTTTAGTACAGGAAACAAAGAGCTATTGTGAAATAAAATGCTTCACTTTCTGAAATGAAAGTCAAATGTTAAAAGCCAAGAATAAAATATAAACTGCTAGTGTACTCAAAACACCCAGAAACAGCCACTGCACTTCTAGCTGTGGGCAACAAGTGGACAAGTTTTAAGGATATAAAGGACACTGCTGGACTCACTCTGTATCTGTATGTATGTATGTATGTATGTTTGTTTATGTATAGTGAATGTACAGTTGTCATTGGATGAGACATATGCTGATGTCAGTCCAGTCCGTATTGATGCCAACATGACCTCGGCATTTGTGTACGTAGAGCTTTTGTTGCTATAAATGTATTATTAAAGTTACGTTGCTGCATTGTACTAACACCATATTTATTTGTGCATGTCAAAACTAATGATAAGATAATGATACAGCAGCCAGTCTGCTGATGACATTTTTTTGTGTCATGTGCCAGGTCCATTATGCGAGGCTGTGACAACATGTGCAGTTACTGCATTGTGCCTTTTACTCGAGGTCATGAAAGAAGTCGACCCATAGACTCAATAGTGGAGGAAGTAAAGCGACTGTCAGACAAGGTACTTTTCACAAGATCTGTTGTGATAGTTAAATCAGTAGCAGTGCAGCATGAAGTAACAGCAGCATTATTAGTAGCAGTACAATGATTTTTAGTAGTAAACAGGTGCAATGCTAATACTGTCGTATGAAGATCATGAATCTATGCACTGGCTTGACTGCTTCAGCTTTGTCAAGCCTGTTGATGTTTATGTTCAAGGTAGCACAACCCAACTTCTAAGCATTTTGATTTATGGGTTTGACTCAGCTCCGTCCAACACATTATTTTTTAGTTTGGTTCATTCTGTGACTACACTGGCTGGATTTCTGTTACCATGTGAAAAGTCAGTTTCAGTTTCAAACCAACCATTTTGTAATGAAATAATATAATATGTATGAAACTAGTTAGAGCCGTCAATATGCTGAAGCACAAATTTACCTCTTCGAGTTACTGTTCAGTATGTGAAATTCTTAGCTGTAAAAAGTGTAAATGTAATGTTAATGTCAGATACATTTAGTCTATCTATCTCATCTTATCGTTATATTGTTCCGACCCATCTGTCTGATAATGTGTTATTGACAGCATATGTGAGCATGTTATATCTGAGCTTTATGTAACTTGTCTTGGTATGTGGTGTATGTGACAGGGTTATAAGGAAGTGACATTGCTGGGACAGAATGTTAACAGTTATAGGGATATGTCAGCACTCAACTTCACTGCATCCGAACCACCATTATCATCACTCTCGTCAGCATCTAGTCTAAGTGCAGGGTTTCACACAGTCTACCGGACAAGGTCAGGTGGCCTGCGGTTTGCCGACTTATTGAGTCGCGTTGCTGACATCGATCCTGAGATGAGAATTCGGTTCACGTCTCCGCATCCTAAAGACTTTCCCAATGATGTAATCTCACCTTCATACACTGCATCTGTGCTAATAGTAGCTTGATTTCACTGTATAAGCTGATGTTTTTGATTGTTTTTTTTTTAAATTCTGGGCCTGACTGTAGCCGTTTTGATATTTAGTCATTTCTGAGAAATTCAGCCTGTAAATCATGTTTTGTCAGTACATTTGACTGGATATTCACTTATTTTGCAGTGAACTGAACTAACAAAGCCAGGAACAACTTGCTTAATGGACATGTTTAGCAGTGCTTACTGGCTATACTGTGAGTATACCCTGGCCTCTGGTGTTTCTCCACTTTTGGCCCTAATGGTCTGGTAGTGCCTGCTATTAATTCTTGGCAGCACAGATTTTTCATTTGCTGGCCTGCAAGTCTGTAACAAGCTGCCAGAAAATGTGAAATCTGCTGAACCCTTGGGTACATTTTGTCAGTGGCTTTGAAATCATCCTTTTCAGACAATCATTCTCTCTTTGTCTATCTCCTGGACTGTGACTAACATTTTACAATGGCAATCATTTTTACAATGCTTGGATTTTTGAAAAAAAACCAAATTGATTGATTGAGTACAGCTGTCCCACTTTTCATCTGTCAGTTTTTACGCTACTACTGCTTTCAGCACGTCTTAGACATTGCAATTCTCTCTGTCTGTCTGTCACACAGGTGGATCAGTCAAAAACGGTGCAAGCTAGGATCACCAAATCTTCACCGTCAACTGCCTGGAAGACTCTAGTTTCAGGAACTGTAAAGATTTTCCATAAATTCGAACGAGGGCACTAAATGAGAGGGGGTGGGCAAAATTTGCGATTTTTGGCCAATAAGTTGCTGTATCTCAGTAATTGTGTGAGATAGGGCCTAGGTTGCTATTAATCACTAATAGGAAGTCGTACACTGGCTCTCGATTGGCACCGAATTCAATGACCTTGGATGATTTTGAACGCCAAAATAGGAGGTTTATGGATTTTTTTTGGCGATTTTGGGCTGCAGTACAAGTCTATATCATTCACTAGGTGGCACGGGCGCCACACTACTATCGTTATGCGATCCAGATAGAGAATTTGGCATTTGTATATTAACTTAGCATGGACACCCCAATTTTCAGCTAAACTATTGAACTGGAACTGCTATAGGCTTTTGCACGTCTTGTGAGCATTAGCTCAAATTTCTTGTTATGTCTCTGTGTCTGTCTGTTTGTATGTCCAGCTGTTGTACGTAATCCGTGACAAGTCAAACGTCTGTCGACACATACATCTGCCAGCTCAGAGTGGCAGCAGTCAAGTGCTGGCTGCCATGAGACGTGGATACACAGCAGAAGCTTACCTTGACCTCGTCCATCACATCCGAGATGTTATTCCAGGTACAGATTACAATGGTTGTCGAACCGGATGTTTTCTGACTTTGAATAAACTCAGGTTGAAACAGTGAAGTAGTACATTATATATATTCGTCAAATTACTGTAGAAACTTTACTCATTGGTTTCGGTGGTAGGCTGAGTTGCAGGCTGATCATGTGTGTCTCTTGCTGTCTGTCTGTGTCTCTGTCTATCTGTGTCTCTCTGTGTGTGTGTCCAGATGTGTCGCTGTCGAGCGACTTTATCGCTGGTTTCTGCAGTGAGACAGAAGCTGATCATCAGCTGACATTAGATCTAATTTCTCGTGTCAAGTACAACTTTGTCTACTGTTTCCCATACAGCATGAGACAGGTGAGGCGTCACAGATGTGTAATATTACTGTTAGTAGCAGCAGTAACAGAAAAGAAAAAGGGTGCCTTTTTATGAAACACCGTGTACAAGCTCTGCCAGTCTGACTGAATTATGAAAGAAATAAAAAGGGTGCCTTTTTTATGAAACATCGTGCAGGAGGCAGTAGTTGATTCATAAAGAGGTAGATTAGCAATGCTTTAAAAAAGCAGCTGTCACTATGATCATTCAGTCAAATCCACCATTCTGATACGCTGTTTAAGGTTGTGTTTGTTTTTGTGTATGCATTTGTGCGGTTTGGTGGTGTAATAGTTGGCATGTCTGACTTGTAATCACGAAGTCACAGGTTTGACTCCCATTCATTTCACTGTCAGGTACCCATGGGAAGTTGTTCATGCGCATGTGCCTCTGCCACCAAGCACTATAATTTAATACCAGTTTAATCGCTGGGAAGGTAATGGAAGTATATGGAGAGGTCTAGCCCTTCGACAATATAACTGAGCTGTGTTTGTACTGACTGCTGGCTCAGTGCTGCTTTATAAATGGAAATGAGCACCAACCCTAGGCTATTAGAACTACCATTATGTTACTTACATATGCACACGCACGCGTATAATGGAGTTCTTACAATTTTAGGTTAACCTCATTTTTGTATTTTTGTGTTTCGTGTTTCTGTAAAGGTTAAACTTTCTGTTTATTGTAAAGTTTAAACTTACCATTCCGTTATTGTTTTTGTGTGCATTCTGCCTGAAAAGGCCGTTCTCGAAATGACCTATACTGTGTCAGGTGGTACGTTAAACCCTACTCACTCTTTTTAACAGCACTGTTGACTATGGGTAGCTAATTTACCTGGCTACGTGTATGTGTGTATGTATCAGAAAACACGTGCATCTCATCATCTGGTCGATGACGTCAGCGATGGTGTCAAACGTCGACGTCACCAAGAACTGGTGGACGCGTTTAGACACTGTGCTCGCCAGCTCAACCAGTCTCACATTGGACAGCAGCACGTCATTCTCATTGACCGGGTATCTTGACTGTTTTATCTGACATCGTCACTGTTTAATACGCCACGTTACCTGTTTTGCCCATTCGTTTGTTTGTTTATCTATTCTTCTGACTGTTTGTTTGTCAGAGATCAGAGTCACAGTTGGCATTGCAGTATGCCTATGCCCACATAATATGCTGACATATTTCGTGGTATGTTTGTTGGTGTGTTTACTCTGTGCTTTCTGTTTTGTATTTTAAGCTAGAGTTTTTCACGTTTTTCTTCTGTCCTGTAGACAGTGTACTACGTTATGATTGTCTGGATGAAGAGAGGGAAGATTATCAAAACTTATATGTGTTACATTCAGCCATGTACGGGGGCTGTTGTAAATGACAGGGCTTTCTGATAATCCATAATCCTTAGAATTGTTGATGAGAGCACTAATATCCACATGCTTGGCTAGCAAACCATTTGAGGTGTGGTGGGATTGTTGCTAATCAATAGGGCCCACAGTTTCCCGCGGTCCATGGAATTTCGTGCCGAGCCGTCGAATTGGCTATTTTCCTTAGAATTTTGATAATTTTGCGGAATTTTGCAGAAGTTGAAAAATGGCTGTTGATTAGTACAATCATCAGCTTGGTAACATAATTAAATAAGCTTAAGATATCATGGAAAATCAAAGCAAACTGTCTAAGTTTGTGGGCCCTGTAATTAGCCATCTCAATACGACACAATGGTAAATAAACGTAGTGTGAGTTGACAGATTGCACTTTTAATAAGAAAAAAAGGATAATATTTTTTTTATATTGCTAGTGTAACTGAGCACTTAACAGCCAGCCTTTGATAACTAAAGTTTCTTAACAGGATATAGTTCAGTTTACTCACAAATTTAAGGCCACAGTAAGCCACGGAATTTGGACGATTTTCTCATGGTGAGCCGCAGAATTTTGTGAGCTAAATTTTCTGTGGAAAACTGTAGGCCCTACTAATCATTCTACTGCAGATTTGATGCTGAGTTTGTCATTGGAATAAGTGTCAAAGTTAGTTAAGCAAAAATGTCAGCCAGTGCTGACATAACATGCAGCCATCTGGTTAGCTAACATGATATGTGGCCATTGGCATAGCTGTGCCTGATGCAAGCCTAACCCTAATTTTTAAAATTGAAAATAGGCACATTGGTTATTTTTGTCTTTGGGAACATCCACACCAATTCTGATCTATCTGTGCCTGTTTCTTTAAGTTAAGAATTCGTACAGGACAGACAGATGGACGAGATCTGTAATGCCGTCTATTAACATGGCCACATAATAAAGTGATAAAGTTTGGCATTTTATTTATATTTAGATTCACTTGCCCATGAATTTTAATGGGAAAACTGTGTTTGTGTATGGATGTAGGTAAGTAAGGGGCCAGTCTATGAGTGCAGTGTACAATGATTGTATCTTGGGCTACTCATATACCAACCATGTGTGAACTGTATGTGTGAATTGTGTGTGTAGGTAAGTAAAAGATCGATGGATGCGATGGCTGGTAGAACCGAGTCTAACGTACGAGTGATTGTACCTCAGGCTCAAATACCGACATCGTCATCATCGCCATCATCACTGAGATCTATTCAACTCGGAGATTACGTCGTCGTTCAGGTTGATTGTCATTCGTTTTCTTGTTATTGGTACTTCCCAGTGGCATATCAAGGTTTTGAGGCGCCCACGTTGAGCAGTAAGCTAGGGGCCGTCGGTTGCGAGGGACTGAAGCTCGAAGGCCTGAGAGCGGGGTGGGGTTTTGAGAATGGACAGCAAGCCACCTCTGCATTTGCTAGGAGTTTGAGATGAAACCCTAGTCAGGAATTATTACACTTTTGTGCTGCCAGTCGACTGCTCCTGAATCGTGCATGCATGTCATTTACAAACTTTATAGTAATGCTAAAGACATTGTCCTAAGCCATGATCGAAGTCATTTTGAGGGTAAACCTGCCCCCAGTATAGTAGTAGTAGTAGTAGTAGTAGTAATGATAGTAGCAACAGCGGCAGCAACAGGAATAGTAAACCACCATAATTTTATGTCGTTTTTATGTCTGAATGTATGCCACTGTATGTATTGGTGAACAGTTTTTCAATAAGTAGGTCCATTATTTCCTGGTCTTCTTTTTTGTATTGCCTCGCTCTGGGCCCTAAGGAGCTCGTGGGCCCCACTTTATTGAACCACCTGAACCCTTGGTTTCAGGGTTGATATATTTGTTGTGATAATTACTTTAATGCATTGATTTACTGTACATCTGTGACCTAATTGTATTCAGATGCTTGTGTGGCACTGTGTTCAGGTAAACGATGCTACATCACAAGTGATGACTGCCACTGCACTCTATCACACCACGTTGACTAGTAGCAACCCGGGACTATCTCCCATGCTGTCGTTGGCTGCCGTGCAATGACGTCACGACAACTACATCTTGCCTAGCAACCTGAGTTTGTCTCCAGCAGCACTGTCATTGGCCGTTGTGCAGTGACGTCATCACGCTGTGCCTCCTTTCCCCTAGTGACCTCTAGTGAGTGGTGTGACAGTGGAACTCATTCACTTGTTGTCTATGCCATTTGAAGTGATGTAGTCGAGTTCTCTTAGTCGGAATCTAAGCTTGAGTCCAGGACCTGGTGCAGTGAATTTGATGTGACAGGGTACGAGTTGACATTAGTAATTGTAACTGTTTTATAGATTAGACAGCATTGGTTTGTTGATGCTACATTTGCAAAATATTTACTAATGAAGTCATGCAATGCTGCATCCAAATTCATTGGGTCCAGTTTCTGAGATCTGGGGACTAGAGTCCGACCTGGGTACATTGCCAGACTTGAGTACTGCATGACTGACCATTAGTCAAACCAAGTCCTGCTAGGAAAAGTTTTCAGTTTATACTGACATTTACATGTTGAGTATCAACTAGTGACTGCCTAGAGATGCATACTTCATGCACTATGAGAACTTTTGAGTCCACACTAAGGCTTCATTTCCTTGCCTTTTTTCCTCTCTTTTCTCCCCTTTCTTTCTCTTACTAATTAGCTGGAGGCCCAGCAGCCAGAAACGTGTTTTGGTGCACTGTCAAAACGTATCTTTTAGCAAAACCATATTATAATTATATAGGGTATGGTTTGAGTGGCATAGCCTAATATCTGTGAGATCAAGGAACTGATAGTACCTTTGTTTACAATATGCATTTTGTGTGTGACACTAGATGTAAATTGTAGATCTTCACTGGACGCCAACACAGTGGAAACTATTTTAAAAACTATTTTAATATGGAAAATAATTCTTAGTGAGCTTAAAGCGGAGGCCTGGGGGTAGTGAAGCTGAACCCAGCAAGGTCGAGGAGCTAGATGTGAGTGGGGCAAAAGACCCCACAGGTTGAAAGCCTGAGCTTTTTCACGTTCCACGGAAGTGGCAAATTAAATTGACCTACTATGTTTTTTTTGCAAACATGTATAATATGTTAAATAACATGCTAAAATTTTTTACTGGTTGAGTCATAAAGGGGCTGGGGGCTTGAATCCTTATCAATCACCTTAGCTAAATACGCCACATGCCCATACGCAATTTGCACATCTCTATTGTTTAAACAGTCCAGGTGCTACACGCTGACGCTATAGGGCCTGCACGTCTTAGCGTAGCTATTTATTGTCTGGCACCAATTTGTTTATAACAAATTAACAACAAAGGCAGTTTTCAGGACGTAGCCTTATACAGCTTTTTATTCTTATCCATGTCTGTTTGACCCACAATTTGATGGCGTTTTCCCTTACGCTAAATTGATTACTTTCGTTAGAGGTGCAGGGCGAATTATTTGTGTAACAACTTTCAAGGTAAGCAAACAAGTTTCACAACCGTACCTGTCACATTGGACAGACGGGCGTACAACATACAATAGCATTATCTTCACCGTTGCTATTGCATGGCACTAGTAAAACAATATTATATAACAGTCCTCGGCGAAAGTGTGGCCAACCAAATACCGGAGTTAATGGTGTTCTCGAATGCCTCGTGCTTTGTAGTTTTTGACGCGCTACAGCTTGCTGTCGGTGTCTATGGCACGGTTGTCTTTTGTATGTTACATATGTATTGTGGCTAAACTTTGGGTCGTAGGGGAAAACTTTTAGCACGAATAATTAGCTCTGTGTCGAGGCTGTCTGCGTACAAAACTTGGCGATGCAGTGCAAGGGGAACATTTTCAAATTTGAGGTTGATTGGAGGGGGTAGGAAAAAATGTGCGTTTTCAACTGAAACTGGCTATAAAAATTATCTCCAAAACGGTGAGAGATAGGGTCAAGGTAGCCGACGGTGACAGTGGACAGTTCAATAGGCTAGCAATACATACTGAATGTGACGCTGTGTGCCATGGTTAGAGCCAAGGTAGCTATTAATCACTAATACCCGGTAGTAATAGCAAGTGGCATACACTCTTTTAGATGAGATGAAAAGCATCGACCTTCGATGACCTTAAAGCCTAAAAGGTCAGTACTGCACCTGAAATTGTGTGCAGGCTGTAGTTAGTGATTGCAATCCCGGAATTGAATTTTCAATCCCGGGATCCCGTTTCGGGATTAAGGTCACAGATTGGTCGTCATTTTAGTATCATTAGCCTAATTGACTTATTTCATGCATATGATGTAGGGTAACTGGAATAGTTCCATAGGTGAAACTTTCGTTGTCTAGAACTTTCGTTCTCAACATCAAAATTAGCATGGAACTTTCGTTCCCTAACACTGATTATTAGGCATATACTGTACAGAATTTTTGACGTGCTTTTTTTAATTACAGCTATGCTGTAGACGTCGATGGTACCATTGTCGTCTTGTCTCTCGTCCGTCCGTCCCTCCGTCTGTCTGTTCGTAACGGATGTATTGTGGATGAGCGTTGGGTCATAGCGGAAAACTTTTTGCACGGATAATTAGTTCTGTGTCAATGCTCTCTGTGTACAAAATTTCGGGGATGCAGTGCAAGGGAAATATTTTCAAATTTGGGGTTGAGTATATAGACGGCGGTAGGAAAATGTGCGTTTTTAACGGAAAACTAGCCATATCTCGCCCTTTCAAATGAGATAAAATCATCGAACTTGGATGACCTTGAAGGTCAGTACTGTAACAAAAACTGTATAAGCTGTAGTGCGTCTTCTCTAGCAACAGCTAAGCTTTCTTCTTATTATTGTATCCTGTTGAAACTACGTAGGCCTATACCGGTACGTCTATAGCGAGTGACACAAAATTGTGGAGCTTTTTCGCTGAACTATATAAGCACTACATATAAGTATAATGGGTTCAGTAATTATCAGTGTCAAAGAACGAAAGTTCCATGCTAATTTTACTTTTAGAAACGAAAGTTCCACCTATGGAACTTTCGTTCCCCGTGAACGAAAGTTCTCGGGTACGAAAGTTCCATGAATCTGATGTAGCACAGGTTCATACGTAAGGTATATCCGAACTGCAGGGAGTGATAATGACTGTCAGAATACGAATTACAGTGCACAGCAAAGAGTGGGAATCTAGAGCACATAAATATTTTTATTAACCATTTAACACGCGAAAAAAGTACGATTTTAACTAATTTTGTAATCCCGTAATCCCGGTATTGAGACACCGCCAATCCCGGGATTCGGAATTGGCGAAAACGGCCGGGATTCGGGATCCCTGGATTGCAATCGCTATCCGTAGCGCATCGTCTTGTTTCTATTGAAATGAATCACGAGATGCCTCAATTTTTACTTATTTACTAAAAAAACTCATCGCCAGTGGACCAATCACAGGCAGACAACTCGGCTGCCTGGGCACCGCCCACTGTACGCGTGTTTGTTTACACCGGCTTGTGTGATTGTCTAACTTAATTAATACAAATTTACCTTCAAAATGCGTCACATCTTGAGTGACGCAGTCGCTGGTAACATCGTCTGTGCAGCTTTTTTAGTAGCTGGATTGTTGGTATTATGTACTTCGGTGAATGAAGCGAAGAAGCTGACAGAAGCGACAGAAGAGAATTGTGAAGGTAGTGACGAACCCCTAATCGCTGACAGAATGACATGATGACAACATCATCAAATGTCAACTCTTGCTAATCTTGATTGCTGTAACACTTATACTCTGCATTGTACCGCTTTGTTTGATTGGTGTCATACTGTCAGTGTCATGAAAAAAGTACAAAAGTTGCTATGCTGCTGTGGCCTGTTTTGCATGTGTATATACTTAATCTGTTTTAAGCAACGTCTTTCTTTATCAGTATGACAATTTTTCCAGATTTATTTTTAATACGGATTTTTGTTGCCAATTCAGTGTCTGATGTGTGATGATATATTGTGTTTATTTACGTTGCAGTATGCGTCAAGTTCCTGAATAAATTTATCGAGTCTTTGGACGAGTCGACAAAAAGCACTCCGCTGAAGATTGAGGAAGCATTCAGGAAGTTCTGTAAGACAGCAAAGCGCGATGACAATAGATTTGTGAGCTTTGCTGTTTCTGTTATATTTTAATTATAAGTTGTATATTAAGTTGATTAACCCATTAGTGCTCATATTATTTTATCATCTATGGTTACATCAGGTGTCCCATATATGGGATCCTAGACGTAAATGGGTCAAGCATGACAAACGCCATTATTTTGTAGCCTGACACCTGGTGTACATATATAGCAAGTTGCGCTCTAGAATCGTGGCTCGCAGCATGAGGGATGCCTGGTGTATGTGACTGCACACTCTTTTGTGGCCAGGGAATCGGAGCCTCAGGAAGGTGGTGGGCTTGGTTAGGCCCAGTCTGTAATGGTCTAAAGGTGCCTCCGGCAGTGGCACCAAAGCCCTGATGAAGCGCCGGCATGCGTGTCGGGGACAGTGGCCACAAAAAAGCAGTTTTGCTTCATTGTATAATACTGCCATATTAATCCACAGCACGAAGCAAATTAATTGCAGGAGGTAGCGAACTCAGTGATGCATATGCACTGATAGTTGTATAACCCATTAGTTCCCAAATTATTTTATCATCTACCATTAAATTAGGTGTCCCAGTGTCCCATATATGGGATCGTAGGCATAAATGGGTTAACGATTATTATGACATGTTTTCAGCAGAACAAATAACTGTGCATACAATATGTTATTATAATAACATCAACAAGTAAAAGTTATTTGAACTTATTTTTGCTGTCTGATGTCTTGCTCTGATACCACCGTTCGAAAGCATTTAGCAGACTTCGTATCTCTCAGACCTACAGCATTAGCATTATCTTGCACGTGCATTACAACTACAACAAAGTTTTTTTCTGGCATTTACTGCAGTACTGGAATGCAGCATTTGACAATAAATAGTATGTTGAAATACGTACTGGTTATATAGAAAGAGAGTCATTGTTAAATTAATGGAACTGTAGGTTGTGGATGAGTTTGTGGTTGTATTTGATGTGCAGTGCTACTATGTGGGTGGCCTGGAGGAGTCTGCAACCGGCATGCTGAGCGAGATGTCAAAACCCGTCAGTTGGTCGATGCCAGCTGACAAGATCTGCATGAAACTCTACCGCCGAGATGAACAGATCTGTGACCTTCGATACGGTGTGTTGTTTATAGATGTTTTTTAATAAAGTAATTTGTTAATAAACAAACTGTCCAACTAAGAGAGAGTTTCTGATTCTTTTAGTTAAATTATCAGGTTGGTAATCATTGGTTTACGTTAACTGAGTGGTTTACTTTGGATGTGTTTCTGAGCAGCATCTTGTCTGACCGTCTCTTAACTACAGTACTTGTAATTACAGACAGCAGTTCACCTGTCTGCTGGTTTAGATGTTAACCAAACTCAGCGTGATCCTTTTTTCTCTGAGTGTCTAACCGCGTTAAACTCTGTTGATCCCTTTATTGTGATAATTTTTTGAGTCCTAATAGTGGTGTATGAACTTTATCAGTTTTGACGATAAACCGGTTCTCAGTGCCCAAGTTTACTTGCAGTTGACCATAATGATGTTACCTTGTCAAGTTGTCACTTATAATACGCATTTGATTTACTTTGTTTTATACACTGTGTTCAGAAAAAAAAACACCCACTCGCGTTTTGTTTTATATCTTCGTGGAAAATGTTCAGATTTTCCCACAAAATTTTCAGAAATGTTTAGGAGGAAACAAGCATTCTACATGTGAAAAGGTTGGATATTCTTTGCTACCGATGATGTCATGCTGATTTCATGTTTCCTCGTTTATAAATTATGGGTTTTGCCGTTGAAGAGAGACATTGGTGGAATGTTAAAATACACCAATTGGTCATTGTGCAGACTGAACCCAAAAATATGCTAATCCATCACATAATTTATCATTGTGAACTATTTTCGTGGTTTATCTTTTTCGCTGACTCTGAGATCCTCAACTTTTTCGGATGTTTGCAAGCATATGCACACTGCGTGGATGACCACTTGCCCACTGTCAGTCGAATGGCTTGATACTGCTTGTCATGTCAGTTTTTTTTTATTTAAACACCTCATGTCATTAATATTACGATGAATATTCAATTGTCTGTTTATTGTCCAAAAACATCATGCACAAACTTGCGTCTACACAACTCCTACTGACTCGCAAACATTTTATCAAAGGTTTGTATTCAATGGTAAAAACCCATAGTTTAAAAACACGGAGATATGACAGCAGCATGACGTCACCAGTAGCCAAAAAAATATCTAATTTTTGGCTGGTGCAATACTTGTTTCCTCCTAAACATTGCCTGAAAATTTTGTAAAAATGAACATTTTCCACACAGATATAAAACAAAATGTGAGTGGGTGTTTTTTTCTGAACACAGTGTACATTGTGGTTGTACCATTGTACAGTTTTGTATGACTTGTCATCAAAAAACCATTGACCAGCACCTCCATTTTGTTAATTCACTCGCAGCCAAATGTGTCTAGGATTTTTTTGGCAATGTACTAATAGGGCCTCTGCAGATAGGTGTGATTTCACATCATTATCATTATATTATGTAAAATTTATAGTGCCCCTATTGCATAAGAGGCTCTATAAGCTTATCACAGAACAGAGCTTGGTCAATCTTAAGCCTGCACTTCTCTTGATGAATGTCATTTTATGTGCACTGTAAAAAAATTCTATTCGTATCTTTAACATAGCGTGTACTTGTGTGTATCAACAGAAAAGACATACGACTACTCAAAGCTGGATTTCAAGAAGTTGAAAGTGAGTGAGTTGAAGAACATTCTGTCGGAGTGGGGTGAGCAGTGCCGCGGATGCACAGAGAAGAGTGATTATGTACAGCTTGTGGAAGAACTGCTGCCGAAACATGCGCCGGATGCTGCCAGGGCACGGTTGCAGCACGAACTTTAGCTATCTATTCTCTCGTACTAGGAATTTCACTTGCTTCCTCTGACAATTAGGTGCCGACCAGTACAAAAATGAAATAGAGGACAAGTTGTCTAAAGGGTGTGACAGCTAGACACTTCAGTGGTATATCAGTTGCGTGTTCAGTGACACTTTTTCTTTTTTTTCTTTCATATTAATGTCTTTTGTTGATGTGGTTATCAATGGCAGAACTGGTGTATTGACTGTCATTCTCTTGAGCTTGTAGTTGTAGTTATAGGAGTATGGATTTATGACCATCTGCAGAGCAGTTTGCTAATACTGTATATTTTTTTATTCCTCAGTGCATCTGAGGCTCTGTGCTGGCAGGCAGAGCTAATTGGTTGATGGCGTGACAAGTGACATTTATTCATAATAGGCTGAATTCATGGTTGATTTGGCATTTTCCAAGGTAACTTCATCACCATATAGCACATAAACTGCTTAGAACTATTTGTTATGGTTCCTTGTCAAAACCTGAACAGACAAAACCTGGGCCATTGAAACTAGCCCACTAGCACGAACCCCAACCCTAACCTTAGCCCTTACCTTAACCTTATCCCTACTACTGTATAATCTCTATCCCTAACCTTAACCCTTAACTAACCCTATTCCTATTCCTAACTCAATCCCTAGCCCTAGCCCGAACTTTAATCCCTAACCTTAATTCATAACCCTAGCCCTATCCTTAACCTTATTTCTTAAACCTAAGCCTATATCACTGTGTCCAGATGTTGTTCCCGGTTTTTGTCGGTCTAGGTTTTGTCAGGACACCATTTGCTATACAGTTAAGCTGAGGAGTCTTTAGCCAAAAGGAACCCTGCTTGTCTTGTTGGCGTTGGCAGCCACATAATACCCAAATGGTTGTTTGCTTGGAATGAGTAGCTCTGTAATTTTCAACCGGGGTTCCTGGAGGTTCTGCGAGCATCTGCCAAGGGTTCCGCTGCTCATCAGTAAAATAATAAAAATAACCTAGTGTGTGAAATGTTGTCAGAACAAGCCATAGAAGTACTATGCACTGAATGCTTAGTTCCAAATTAGCACTTTTAGCCATCTACGAGGGCCATCCCAAAAGTTCCCGGCCTCGACATATTAGACAACAATATTTTCCACAATCTATACATCAGTAAGACGTACATCCTTTACGAACTCTAATGAGTCGGTTGCGGATATGACGCCATTTTAATTTCTGATGCCACAGAGCATTAAATAGAACTGATTTCCAGTGTCAAACAAAAGAGGCTCGAGTCATTCATCATCATGGATAGCGGACACCATCATCATTATCAGATTTCAAAACAGATAATAGTCACTGAGGGTAAGGCGTTGCTGTATGCAGAGTGGTCTTGGTGTAGAAAGTCATAGTCATGAACAGTCAGCTGGGTAACTGTAGACTTTGGACTAGACTGCAGTACTGAAATTTGGGGAAATTGTGCAGGGCTTGTTCCTGGGCCTGTCCCAGCCCCTCTGCCCATCAGGGGCCTATGTAACTAGTCACAAATTTTGATTGGCTTGTCACTAACACAACTGATATAATTAACAGTTAAATTTTTAATAAAAACAGTTTAAATTTTTAATAAAATTTCTCTGATACCATCAGATATTGGCATTGTGTCGTATTCTGGCTAAAGTGCTTTGATTAGCGGCTACAACAGATTAGACTATAGTATATTCACAGACCCAAATGAGAAATTCATAAACGTAGATGGCAGCTTTCATAAAATCAGATGCCAAGGCGCCTAAGTTTGGTAAATCCAGCTACAGACTGAAAAAGTTTCATGCAACAATCAGCCTGATTCAAATGCTGCTTGTGTTAGCGCACCAAATCGTTTCAGCTTAATGCTCTATGACGTCATAAATTACA